>Ga0068714_10000540_pt1 | contig 70622 bp, 57 predicted proteins | sample MTBNYHSulfiMetaG_FD_62988 | JGI IMG/M metagenome (GOLD analysis project Ga0068714, IMG submission 62988) | Enrichment culture microbial communities from rom New York Harbor, USA that are MTBE-degrading - MTBE-NYH (New York Harbor Sulfidogenic)... | ecosystem: Environmental > Aquatic > Marine >...
GACGAGGTGATGAAAATGGCGACGATACCCCCCAAACCGTATCGCAGGATGAAACAGCAACACCCCGACCTGTTCGCCGCGGTCGAGGCGCTGGGTGAGGTGCTGAAGGGGCTGGGACCCATCGAGGAGAAAAACGCGCAACTGATCCAGCTTGCCGCTGCCGCCGCGATCCGCTCCGAGGGCGCCGTCCACAGCCATGCCCGCCGCGCCCTCGACGCAGGGGCGAGTCCCGAAGAGGTCCACCATGCCCTGCTGCTTCTCACCAGCACCATCGGTTTTCCAGGGGTAATGGCCGCGTTGAGCTGGGCCGGTGATGTTATGGTCAGTGACGAGGGGTGAGGAACCCTGCTCTACAGCCCGAGTAGCTTGCAGGAGAAACCCTGCCGCAACGACCGCGGCAGGCGATGCGCTCAGGGGGGCCTGGTCGAAATAATGTTGTCAACACCGAGGGCGTGCCTGGGCCATCAATGCAAGGCGCGTTTCGCAGGTAATGGCAGGGTCCTTGCCAAGAAACACAACACAGCAGTGATGGCCCAGGTGCGACCGAATGTAAATATTATTTCGACCAGCCCCCCTAAGTTTGGGTTCGGCAGCCCTCTTTAGCCCGCTTCCGAGGCATTAGGATAGAGCAGCGTCTCGATACGCGAGAGCAGGTCTTCCTCGTTAAAGGGCTTGGCGATAAAGCCGTTGGCCTTGATCTTTACGCTCCAGAACTCTTCGGTGGGCTGGGCGTTGCCGCTCATGATAACGACAGGTATGGCGGCCACTGCGGGGTCGGGATCCTTGCGGATCTCACGGGTGGCATGGAAGCCGTTGAGTCCGGGCATCACCACATCCATCAAGATGAGGGCAGGTTTGTGGGTTCTGGCCAGCTCGATGGCACTCTCCCCGTCATAGGCCGAAAGGCTCTCGTAGCCGTGGCGGTGAAGCAGGCGGGTCAGCACCAGATGGATGGTTTTCGAGTCATCGACCACCAGCACCGTGGTGCCGGGATTGGGTTTTAGCCTTGCGCCAACCACTCCCTTGGACTGCTCGGTTTCCCTCTCGGACGCTGCCGTCGCCTCGTTGCGGCGTTGAAAGAACCGGCTAAAGCCAAATCGTGACATATATCTCCCTCTCTCTTGTCAAACGCGCCCGGCACTGTGCGGGAGCGGGTTTTCCTGTAATTATTATTAGTTACCTGCAGTATACTGCAGGATGTACCCCATATTATGAAGTATTGCACATTTATGATAGGGGATTCCCCTTCAACCCGCACGGCAGGCGTGCAAAGCGCTCCCTTCACAGGAGCTGGCCAGGATGCCGGCAGAGCGGCACGCAATATCCGCATCTATTGAATGGTTTTATTAGATCCTTACCCCTCTCGTCGGGCGGGTGGACGCCTCGGAGCGGCCCCTCTAGGGTCGCCCGAAGACCGGTCGGAGAGGCCCGGTAACGCCTGCATTCCCCGGTTTCGAGGAAAAAAGCGCTCCAAATCCCTTGTATCACCATAAATTTTCAAGATTTCGCAAAAAATTTTGGGTAAAATAGCGCGCTTTTCGAGGCCGGACAGGTGAGAGGCGGTGGTTGGAACCAATCGACCCGACACATTGCTTTGAGCCGACACAAGGCTTTGACGCCGTAATTCGTCAGCTTTTTGCCCATGGCCCCCCGGCCCCCTGGTCAAAGGCGCCAGCGTTGTGGAGAGGGGGCGAATTCGCCCCGCAACACGGGCATCCTGCGAAACACGAATGGTTGTCGCCGGACACTTTTTATACAGGAACTGAGTATCACTATGACTGACTTAACTCTCTACCGTAATATCGGCATCTTCGCCCACGTGGACGCCGGTAAGACCACCACCACCGAGCGTATCCTCAAGCTCACCGGCAAGATCCACAAGCTTGGTGAGGTTCATGATGGCGAATCCACCATGGACTTCATGGAACAGGAGGCCGAGCGCGGCATCACCATCCAGTCCGCTGCCACCTCCTGCTTCTGGAAGGATCACCGCTTCAACGTCATCGACACCCCCGGACACGTCGACTTCACCATCGAGGTATACCGTTCGCTGAAGGTGCTCGACGGCGGTGTCGGCGTATTCTGCGGCTCCGGCGGTGTTGAGCCCCAGTCCGAGACCAACTGGCGCTACGCCAACGAGTCCGAAGTTGCCCGTGTCATCTTCGTCAACAAGCTCGACCGCATGGGCGCCGACTTCTATCGTGTCGTCAAACAGGTCGAGGACGTGCTCGCCGCCCGTCCGCTGGTTATGGTGCTGCCAATCGGCATCGAGGATCAGTTCAGCGGCGTGGTCGATCTGCTCACCCGCAAGGCGTGGGTGTGGGATGAATCCGGCGATCCGATGAAGTACGAACTGCAGGATGTGCCTGCCGACATGGCCGACAAGGTCGAGGAGTGGCGCGAAAAGCTGATCGAGACCGCGGTCGAGCAGGACGACGACCTGATGGAAGCCTACCTGGAAGGCAATGAGCCCTCCATCGAGGATGTGAAGCGTTGCATCCGCAAAGGCACCATCAACCTCGACTTCTTCCCCACCTACTGCGGCTCCGCGTTCAAGAACAAGGGGATGCAGCTGGTGCTCGACGCCGTGGTCGACTACCTGCCAAACCCGACCGAAGTCAAACCGCAGCCTGAAGTGGACCTGGAAGGTAACGAAACCGGTGAGTTCGCCGTTGTTGACGTCAACAAGCCGCTGCGCGCCCTGGCGTTCAAGATCATGGATGACCGTTTCGGCGCCCTGACCTTTACCCGCATCTACTCCGGCCAGATCAAGAAGGGCGACACCGTCCTCAACAGCTTCACCGGCAAAACCGAGCGCATCGGCCGTATCGTGGAGATGCACGCCAACGACCGCATCGAGATCGAAAGTGCCCAGGCAGGTGACATCGTCGCCCTCATCGGCATGAAGAACGTGCAGACCGGTCACACCCTGTGCGATCCGAAGGCTCCTGCCACCCTCGAACCGATGGTCTTCCCTGAGCCGGTGATCTCCATCGCCGTTGCACCGAAGGACAAGGGCGGCGCCGAGAAGCTGGGTATCGCCATCAACAAGATGGTGGCTGAGGACCCCTCCTTCCGCGTCGAGACCGACGAGGATAGCGGCGAGACCATCCTCAAGGGCATGGGCGAGCTACACCTGGACATCAAGATCGACATCCTCAAGCGTACCTTCGGCATCGACGTCAACGTCGGCAAGCCCCAGGTGGCCTACCGCGAGTCGATCACCCAGCGCGTCGCCGACAGCTACACCCACAAGAAGCAGTCCGGCGGTTCCGGTCAGTTCGCCAAGATCGACTACGTGATCGAGCCGGGCGAAGTGAACAGCGGCTATACCTTCGAATCCACCGTTACCGGCGGTAACGTGCCGCGCGAGTTCTGGCCCGCGGTCGAGAAGGGCTTCAGGAGCATGATGGGCGAGGGCGTGATGGCCGGCTTCCCGGTGCTGGACGTCCATGTCAACCTGACCGACGGTGGTTTCCACGCAGTCGACTCCTCGGCCATCGCCTACGAGATCGCCGCCAAGGCCGCCTTCCGCCAGACCATGCAGAAGGCCGGTCCGCAGCTGCTCGAGCCGATCATGAAGGTCGACGTCTTCACCCCCGAGGACCACGTGGGTGACGTCATCGGCGACCTCAACCGTCGCCGCGGCATGATCCAGGGTCAGGACTCCGCAGGCACTGGTATCCGCATCAAGGCCCAGTGCCCGCTCTCCGAGATGTTCGGCTACATCGGCGACCTGCGTACCATGACCTCCGGTCGTGGCCAGTTCTCCATGGAGTTCTCCCACTATGCACCGTGCCCGGCCAACGTCGCCGAAGCGGTGATCAAGGAGACCAAGGAGCGCAAGGCCAACAAGTAAGCGATTACTTGCCAGCCGGGAGGCGGATGAGATCCACCTCCCACCAAAAAAAGCCCGGACCCTGGTTCGGGCTTTTTTTTGTAAGAGGTAAGAGGTAAGGGGTAAGGGGTAAGGGGTAAGGGGTAAGGGCACCTCACTCCTCCCCTCTTCCGTGTGTTACTTGGCCATCCCCTATATAATGCCATCCATCCATCGAACCCCTGCACATCCGGAACCCCATGCCTATCACCCACGCCATCACCCATCATATCCGCCGCAGCGCCGAGAGCGGCAGCGAACTCTCGCTGCGCCCGGAAGAACTCACCACCGAGGGCAATAGCGAAACCCTGCTCGGCAAGCTCAAGAGCAGTTTTCTCGCGCGCATCAGCCGCGAGCACGGCAGCTTTTCCGGTGAAGGAGAGAAGGCGCTGTTACCACGGGAACTGGAGGCCTTTCTTTCCGCTGATCGCACTTTCACGCAACTGAGTTCCACCCTGATGGAATCGCTCGGGAAAATGGCCGATGAGAAGAAGTTCGAACTCGACGCCCACGCGCTCTTCTTCGTCGAGAAATCCTTTGATCACCATGTTTTCTACCTGTTCCTCACCCGGCTGAGCGAGTCGCTGACCATCAGCGACACCCTCGATATCACCCCCGCCTACGCCATCGACACCGGCCCCGCCCTGTTCGGCATCAAAGTCGACCTGGCCGAATGGCAGGAGCACCAGAACTACGCCTATCTCTCACTGCTTCCGCCACGGGGAAATCCGTCGCTGGCCGAAAGTTTCTATGCGCTGACCGGCTTCCACAACGGCATCGACAAGGAGAAAGCCACCCTGGCCTTCCTCGAAGGGGTCGAGGCCTTTGCCAAACATGTGCCGGAGGCGCGGGTCAACGACTACCGCAGCCAGGTGGTCGGCTACTGCATGGAGCAGGAGGAGAAGGATGCGCCGGTGCAGCTCGAGGGTCTTGCCAAATCGGTCGAAGGGATCAACCCGGAGGAGTTTGTACGTATCGTCGCCAGCCACACGCCGGAGGGGGAGCCGGAGCTGATGGTCGACCGGCGCAGCCTGCGCCGCTACGTGAAATTCGCCGGCCGGGAGAAGGATCTGGCGATCAGCTTCAACTCCTACCAGCTCAACAAGCGAGTGCAATACGATGCCGACACCGACACCCTCAGCATCAATGGCCTGCCCAAGGCGCTGCGCGATCAGTTGCTGCGGCATATGAATGCGGAATAGGGTTCAAGGTTCAAAGAGGGTAAAAAACGTTCAAGGTTCAAGGTTCAAGGACAAGGCATCGGGCTAAGGGTGGGTCGAACTGGTCCGACAGAACGTGCGTTGTGCCAAGCTGAAATTCAAAGCTAATAGCATTTTCGATCTCCTGGCGCGGATGACATATCAGGATTCAAGGCTGCTAAATGCGCTCCTTGAACCTTGAACCTTGAACTAAATCAATTCATCCTCACGACGATAAAACTGGCAAAGGTCCTTACTTCGACCACCTCCTCGATGCGCAGGCAAGCCCCCTCGAAGAGGGCCCGCCACTCCGCGAGGGTGCGCTCGCGCCCTCGTGTGCCGATCAGCATCTGCATGTCGAAGCCGGCCACTGCCGGATCGATATTCTGCTCAGCGACCACCGCATCGACCACCAGCAGGGTTGGCCGCTTGTCGCCAAAGGCCTGCTTCAGTTTGTCGAGCAGCTTTTGCACATCCCCATCGCCGAGGCCGTGGAACACCCCGACGAACAGATAGATATCCCTGTCGGTTTCGGCCTGCGGGATCGCCTCGAACATATCGCCACCGGCAAAGGTCATGCGCTCCAGCAAGGCCTGCTCGTTGCGGGCGCGCCAATATTCGACAGCACCCTCAACGACCTGCGGACGGTCAAAGACCAGGGCCCGCAGCTGTGGATTGTTCCTGAGGATCGCTGCCGTCTTGCTGCCCAGCGAACCACCCACATCGACTATCTGCGTGAAGTGGCTCCAGTCGAAGTCGCACAGATAGTCGCTGCCGGTCAGCGCCTCCACCGCGTCCATGGCCCGGGAGAACAGCTGGTCGAACACCGGATCACTGTCCATATAGCGGTAAAGCTCCACCCCGTGGGACCTGACGAAGGGGGTCTCGCCGTCCCGGATGCCCGCCTCCAGGGCGTCAAACCAGGGCGCGGTCATGACCGGGTCGTTGTGCATCAGGATCATCGCGCGCACACTCTGCGGGTGGTCTGCACGCAGGCAGTGCGACATGGGCGAATTGCGGAAGATGCGGGGCGAGTTCTCTGCAAACACGCCGTTAGCCGCGAGCATCCGCAGCAGCCGGTAGAGGTGCTCGCTATCCAGCTCCAACGCCGCGGCGAGTTCGGTCGCGCTCACCTCCCGCTCGCCGAGCGCCTCGGCCAGCCCCAGTTTTGTTGCCACGTAGAGCGCCCGCGAAAGCCAGAACGCCGATCCGAGCTGCAGCAGCCGGAACGGCGGTGGCGTCAACCTGTTGGGTAGCACCGCCAGTCGATTGGCAAGGTTAAGCAGGGCCTTGAACAACCTGACCCTGAAACGATTCTTCTGCAGGCTTTCCATCAGTGCTCCTCCGGCAACAGCTTCCCTATTTCAGGGTAGCAGGAGTTGCGTGAATCTTTGCCCTATCAGGCACACTCGTTCATCCCAGTGTCTAGCTTTTTAGCCAGTGGACTCAGCAACACCCATCAATACCTTCTGCAGCGCTGAATTCGGTACAATGGGGCCTCACTAACCGAGGAAGTACGATGTCAGTCAACTGGTATCCGGGGCACATGCACAAGGCCCGCAAGAAGATCAAGGAGGCGATGCCCCATATCGACCTGGTGATCGAGGTGCTGGATGCCCGCATTCCCTACAGCAGCCGCAACCCGCTGGTCGCCGAACTGCGGGGCGAGCGCCCCTGCATCGAGATCCTGAACAAGAGCGATTTGGCCGACCCGCAGGTGACCCAGGCCTGGCTGGAGACCATCGAGCGGGAGCAAGGGGTGGTCGCGCTGCCGCTGACCTCGACGCAAAAGGGGCAGGCACGCAAGCTGCTGGACCTCGCGCGCAAGCTCTTTCCCAACCGCAACACCGCACTCAAGCCCATCCGCACCATGATCATGGGCATCCCCAACGTGGGCAAATCGACCCTGATCAACGCGCTGGCCGGCAAGGCCATCGCGCGGGTCGGCGACGAGCCCGCCGTTACCAAACAGCAGCAGCAGATCAATCTCGAAGGCGGCATCATGCTGTTCGACACCCCCGGCATCCTCTGGCCGCGGATGCACGAGGAGGACTGCGGCTATCGCCTGGCGGTCACCGGCGCGGTGAAGAACACCGCCATCGAGTTCGAGGACATCGCGATGTTCGCCGCCGAATACCTGCTGCAGGCCTATCCCAAGGCACTGCAGGATCGCTACAAACTTGGCGAACTGCCGCAGCGCGACATAGAACTGCTGGAGGCCATAGGGAAAAAGCGCGGCTGCCTGCGACCCGGCGGGCGTATCGACCTGCACAAGGCCTCGGAGATCCTGCTCCACGACCTGCGCTCCGGCGCGCTGGGACGGATCACCATGGAGACCCCGGAACTGATCGCACGCATCAAGGAAGAAAAGGAGGACAAGGAAGAAAAGGAAGAAAAGCCTTAACGCAAAGGGCCGCTCATCGGCGTCCTGCCATCGCGGCACTAGTGCATCCATGCACGTCGCGCAAAGACGCAATGGACGCGAAGAAAGGCTCAATATGCTTGGTGTCGTCCGGGCATTACCGGCTGTCAGCGCGATGCACAGCCAAACTGACCTCTGTTCAACACGGACTGCATTTATTTATTCCCTTTGCGCTCTTTGCGTCCTTCGCGTTGACTCTTTTTATCCACGCATACCCCTCCAACGTTCTCATCCGTTAACCGGGAGTATCTCCACGAGCAGCACCAGCCACATCAGCGATAACACCAGAAAACTGGCCACAAAGGCATTTCTGCGCCAGAAGATATTATTCGACCCCAGATGAATCAGCGAGTGAATCATCCTGAACCCTACATAGGACCACGCCAGAAGCAGGAATAATGTAGTTGGCTCCATAACGAGATAGGTCATCAGGACAATGACATAGAACGCCATGGGCATCTCATGAATATTCTGGTAATGCTGCTCTGCCATGAGCAGGTTATCAGGCAACTTTACTCCCCGGTTAAAGCGGAAGTAGCCCGGATTCATGCCTTGCTGAACGGCCTTGACGCGACGCGCCAACAACACCACGGCAACGGCCAGGTTTAACAGCAACATAGCCATCGCAGGAAACAGAATCATATTCTGGTACATCTATTGGACCTCCTGATTATGCTCTTCTCAAGAACGGAGAAGTCTTGCCAAGAGTAGAAAACCCCTATATATGTTCAAGAACATATTTAGCGGTTACAGGAGTCGTCATGCCCTATTCGAAAGAACATAAGCAACAAAGCCGGGAGAAGATTCTTGCCAGCGCCAGCCAGCTGTTTCCCCGCCGGGGGTATGAGGCGGTTTCGATCGACATGCTGATGGATGAGGCCGGTCTGACCCGAGGGGCCTTTTACAACCACTTTAGCAACAAGGAAGAGGTCTATGCCGAGGCCATTATCTATGCAGCCTTACGCAGCCCGATAAGTAAGGAAAAAGCCGCACCATCATCGCTCAGAACGTGGTTTGACAACACCATTGGTCACTATCTGAGTCGCGAACACCTTGTCGACGCTCCATCGCCCTGCCCGCTTGCCTTTCTGGTGACCGACATCGGTCAGCGCCAGGGACCGATCCGCCACACCTATACCCGAGTATTCAAGAATCTGAACCAACACTTTAAGAAGCGATTAAAGGCAAACAAGGTGCGACCGGAAACCATCCTGTCGGTGAACGCCATGATGATCGGCGCGGTTGCCATTGCCCGCGCCCTGGATGATGAAAAAACTGCAGATCAGTTGCTGGCCAGTTGCCGCGAAACGGCGAAGGAACTGCTCAACATCACCGAAAATGCTTAATAAAACCTTCACACGCAAAGGACGCAAAGGCGCAAAGGGTCTAGTGCTATTCAATCCAGGAGCTCTGGGGCGCGGGTTACGCACCGCGCTACTTGGCAAACCGGAATCTCATAGTCCGCTTCAGTGACATGCCAGTATTTTTCTTCTTCGCGCCCTTTGCGTCTTTGCGACCTTTGCGTTAAAAGTCTTGTTCATTCAATAGTTATAAAAAACCGGGGCGAGCCCCGGTTTTGTATTGGCGGCAGGGCATCAGGCTTAGAGCTTCTTGTACAGCTCCGCACCCTCCTCGGCGAATTTCACCGACATCTCGGCCATCCCCTTTTCCGCATAGTCCCTGACCTCCTGCGAGATCTTCATGGAGCAGAACTTCGGCCCGCACATGGAGCAGAAGTGCGCCACCTTGTGCGCCTCGGCGGGCATGGTCTCGTCGTGGAAGGCCATCGCCTTTTCCGGGTCGAGGGCCAGTGCGAACTGGTCCATCCAGCGGAACTCGAAGCGCGCCTTGGACATGGCGTTGTCCTGCACCTGTACGCCGGGGAAGCCCTTGGCCAGATCCGCGGCGTGGGCGGCGACCTTGTAGGTGATGATCCCCTCGCGCACGTCCTCCTTGTTGGGCAGGCCGAGGTGCTCCTTGGGGGTGACGTAGCAGAGCATGGCGGTGCCGTACCAGCCGATCTGTGCCGCGCCGATGCCGGAGCTGAAGTGGTCGTAGCCAGGGGAGATGTCGGTGATCAGCGGCCCCAGGGTGTAGAACGGCGCCTCGTAACAGTCCTTCAGCTCCTTGGTGACGTTCTCCTGGATCATCTGCATCGGCACGTGGCCGGGGCCCTCGATCATCACCTGGCAGTCATGTTCCCAGGCGCGCCGGGTCAGCTCGCCGAGGGTCTCCAGTTCGGCGAACTGGGCCGCATCGTTGGCATCGGCCAGCGAGCCGGGACGCAGGCCGTCGCCGAGGGAGAAGGCGACATCGTAGGCCTTCATGATCTCGCAGATATCGTCGAAGTGCTCGTAGAGGAAACTCTCCTTGTGGTGCGACAGACACCACTTGGCCATGATCGAGCCGCCGCGGGAGACGATGCCGGTAACCCGCTCGGCGGTGAGCGGCACGTAGCGCAGCAGCACGCCGGCGTGGATGGTGAAGTAGTCCACCCCCTGCTCGGCCTGTTCGATCAGGGTGTCGCGGAAGATCTCCCAGGTGAGATCCTCGGCCACCCCGTTCACCTTCTCCAGCGCCTGGTAGATCGGCACGGTGCCGATCGGCACCGGCGCGTTGCGCAGGATCCATTCGCGGGTCTCGTGGATGTTCTTGCCGGTGGAGAGATCCATCAGGGTGTCGCCGCCCCAGCGGCAGGACCAGACCAGCTTCTCCACCTCCTCCTCGATGGAGGAGGTCACCGCGGAGTTGCCGATGTTGGTGTTGATCTTCACGCGGAAGTTGCGGCCGATGATCATCGGCTCCTGTTCCGGGTGGTTGATGTTGGCCGGGATGATAGCGCGCCCGGCGGCGATCTCGCTGCGCACGAACTCGGGGGTGACCTCCTCGGGGATGTTGGCGCCGAAGGAGTGGCCGGCGTGCTGGCGCAGCAGCCTGGCATAGCGCGGGTCGGCCTTCATCGCCTGCAGCATGTTGTTCTCGCGAATGGCGACGAACTCCATCTCCGGGGTAATGATGCCCCTGCGCGCATAGTGCATCTGGGTGACGTTCTGCCCGACCCCATTCACAACTCGGGCGCGGCGCGGCTTGCGGATGTGCTCGAAGCGCAGGTTGGCCAGCGCCGGGTCGCCCTGGCGGCGTGCGCCGTACTCGGAGGTGGGGCCGTCGAGCTCTTCGGTATCGCCGCGCTCGGCGATCCACTGCTCGCGCAGCGCCGGCAGGCCGGCCATCAGGTCGATCTTCGCCGCCGGGTCGGTGTAGGGGCCGGAGGTGTCGTAGACGTAGATCGGCGGGTTCTTCTCCGGCGCTCCGGTGGTAAGGGTGTCGTCCTGCGCGATCTCGCGCACCGGGACGCGGAGATCGGCGCGTGAACCCTCCACATAGATCTTTTTCGATTTGGGGAAGGGCTTGGTCACCTCGGCGGAGAGTTGCGAGGTCTTTTTCAGGAATTCTTCGGGGATGGCGCTCATATGCATACTCCAAAAAGGGAGCCGGGCGCCCGGAGTGAAGCGGCGATCAGCTTCCCTACGCCGGTATTAACCGGGTCAGGTTCAAAGGGTCAGTCTCAGCCCGAATAGGTCAGGCACCCCCAGCAGTAACGGCTAAAGGTATAGGATAGGACGGCTTTTTTCAAGTCTGCCGCTCTGGCTCGAAACTTCAAAAACCTTATAAAACAAGGCACATAAAGTAAGTACACACTCACACACCAACGCCGATTCATAAGCCGCTCAGCTGCGCTGACCTTGCCTCGCCCTGGCAAAGTGCTTAATCTTCATGGTTTTTGACACACAGAATGCGGGGATAACCAGATGGCCGATATGAATATCGAACAAGCGCGCCATAACATGATCGAACAACAGATCCGGCCGTGGGATGTGCTGGATCAGCGGGTGCTGGAGCAGGTGCTGCGCACGCCGCGCGAGGACTTCGTCCCGCCTGCCTACCGCAACGCCGCCTTCACCGACATGATGCTGCCCATCGGGCACGACCAGGTGATGATGGAGCCGAAGCTCGAGGCGCGCATGCTGCAGGCGCTGGCGATACAGCCTCACGAGAAGGTGCTGGAGGTCGGCACCGGTAGCGGCTACCTGACCGCGCTGCTGGCGGGGTTGGCAAGCCAGGTGGTCTCGGTGGAGATCGTCCCGGAACTGCACGAGCAGGCGAAGGCGCTGCTGGCACGGCACGGCATCGACAACGTCACCCTGGAGCAGGGTGATGCGGCCGGCGGCTGGGATGCACAGCAGCCCTACGATGCCATCGCCGTCACCGGCTCCGTGCCAAGCCTGCCCCAGGGACTCAAGGATAACCTGCAGATCGGTGGCCGCCTGTTTGCCGTCGTCGGTGAAGTGCCGGCAATGCGGGCAGTGCTGGTCACCCGCATCAACGCCAACGAGTGGCGCGAACAGACCCTGTTCGAAACGGTGGTTCCGCCCTTGATGAGCGCGCAAAAGGTGCAACACTTTACCTTCTAGAGGGGCCTGCACACACGTATAAAAGGAGCCTGCCGGCTCCTTTTTTCTTTCTGCCCCTCCAGGTAAAGTTGTGCAAAGATAGGGGTATTCCTATTGATTCCGGGCGCGGCAACCCTCACTATTTCAGCGACTGCTTATACTCCCGTAGGAGCCCGGTCGCCCGGGCGTTGTTCGCCGACTGGACTCGGCTCGTACAACGGCAGACAGTTCTCGAAACTTGGTAGTATACTGTCAACTTCTATGGCCCCAGTTGGAACCAGACCTCATCAAGGGACGTACAATGCAACGAGTCGTCGCAACACTATTCGCCAGCGCCGCCCTGCTTCTGGGCAGCACCAGCAGCCACGCTGAAGACCTCCTGGAAATCTATCGCTTCGCCCAGGATAGCGATCCCCAGCTGCGCGCTGCCGAGGCCGGCAACCTGGCCGCCCAGGAGGTACGCTCCCAGAGCCGTGCCGTGATGCTGCCGCAGCTCAATCTCAGTGCTGATATCACCCAGAGCAACACCGATATTATCGAGAGCAGCAGTCCCATCCAGCCCGCAGCCGAAGACACCTACACCAGCAACGGCTACAACGTCAGTCTGCGCCAGAGCATCTACCATCAGGACTACTACGTTCAGCTCAGGCAGGCCGATGCCCGCATCGCCCAGGCCAACGCCGAGTACGAGGGTGCCAGGCAAGGTCTGATCCTGCGCGCCGCCGAGGCCTATTTCAATCTGCTGGGGGCGCAGGACAGCCTGACCAGCGCCGAGGCGACCAAGCGCGCCATCAGCCAGCAGTTGAACCAGACGCAGCAGCGCTTCGAGGTGGGCCTATCTGCCATCACCGACGTTCACGAGGCGCAGGCCGCCTACGATCTCGCCGTCGCCGCCGAGCTCGCCGCGCAGAGCGAGGTCGACAACGCGCGCGAGAACCTGCGCGAGATAACCGGCCGCGATCCCCTGGTGCTGGCCGTGCTGAAGGAGGAGGTGCCGCTGCTTCCGCCCGAGCCGGCAGCCATCGACCAGTGGGTGGAGACGGCACAGCAGCAAAACCTCTCCCTGCTCGCCTTCGAGGCCGCGGCCCGTGCCGCCCGTGAAGAGATGAACCGCCGCCAGGCCGGCCACTACCCGACCCTGGATCTGGTGGCCAGCCACAACTACAGCGACACCACCGATTACGAGTTCGGCAGCAAGCGTGCCGACAACTCCCTCGGGGTGCAGGTGAACGTGCCAATCTACTCCGGCGGCCTCACCACCGCACAGACCCGCGAAGCCCGCGCGCTCTACACCCAGGCCCAGGAGGCGCTGGAGCAACAGCGACGCGCCACCGTACGCGATACCCGCAGCGCCTATCTCGGTGTCACTACCGGCATCAGCCAGGTACTGGCGCGCAAACAGGCGCTCGCCTCGGCACAGACCGCGCTGGAGGCGACCCAGGCCGGTTTCGAGGTCGGCACCCGCACCATCGTCGATGTGCTGGACGCCCAGCGTGTGCGCTACACAGCACAGAGCGACTACCTGCGCGCCCGCTACGACTACCTGCTGGCCACCCTGCGGCTGAAGCAGGCCGCCGGTTCGCTCAATGAGACGGACATCGCGCAGGTCAATAGCTGGCTTAAATAAGTGGCAAGTTGCAAGTGACAAGTAGCAAGAATAAATAAAGTCCAGTATTGTTCTTGCAACTTGTGACTTGTCACTTGTAACTGGTTTAAACTCAGGCCCATGAACAAAGACGAGTTATTCCCCTCCGCCGCGCCGGACTTCAGCGATCCGCTGGGGCTGCTGCGCGCCTGCCATGAGCGCATCTTCAAGCAGTGCGAGATGGTCGAGAACCTGGCCGCCCACCTGGCCGAGAAGGGCCCCGACCTGGAGGCGAGCGAGGCGGCGGCGAAGATCCACCGCTACTTTTCCACGGCGGCGAAACATCATCACGAGGACGAGGAGCAGGATCTCTTCCCGCGGCTGGCCCGCCAGTCGCTGAAGCTCGCCGACCTCATCCACTCGCTGAAGCAGGAGCACGAGCGGCTCAATGCCCTGTGGAGCGAAATCGCACCGCTGCTGGCCAGGCCTGCCGCTATCGAGGATGCGGATGCGTTCCGCGAACTGGCCGGGCGCTTCGCCGAGGCCTACCGCATCCATGCGCGCAAGGAGAACAGCGAGGTGCTGGAGATGGCGCAACACATCTTCAGCCAGGACGAACTCAAGCAGATCGGCCGCGCCATGGCCGAGCGCCGCGGTGTCAAACAGCCCTTCTAGCACGGTGACCAGCAGCAAAGAGAGCGCCGGCCGCACCAGGAAGATGCGCCCCACCCCGCTACGCGGCTTTCTCGCCCCGCGCTACTGGCCTACCTGGCTGGGGCTGGCCCTGCTGCGCCTGGCGCTGCTGCTGCCCTACTGGGCAATGCTGGCAGCAGGGCGCGGGCTCGGCACCCTGCTCTACTACCTGGTCGGCAGCCGCCGTCACGTTGCCGAGGTCAATCTCCGCCTCTGCTTTCCTGAAATGGACGAGAGCACCCGCCGGCGGCTGGCGAAGGAGAGCTTTGCCGCCGCCGCCACCTCCCTGTTCGAGGGAGTGCTCAGCTGGTGGGCCGGCGACGTAAGGATAAAGCGACTCTACCGCATCGAGGGTCTGGAGCACCTGGAGGCGGCGCGCGCCCGGGGCCGCGGCGTGATCCTGCTCGGCGGTCACTACACCACGCTGGAGATCAGCGGCCGCTTCCTCTCCTTCCACGTAACGGGACTGCAGCCGATCTACAAACCGGCGCGCAACAGGCTGTTCGAGGCGGTAATGGCCAACTCACGCAAGCGCCTGTTTGACGACCTGCTGCCGAGCGCCGACATGCGCACCATCGTGCGTAACCTGAAAAAGGGCAAGGTGGTGTGGTACGCCCCGGACCAGGATTTCGGCCGCGAACGCTCGGTCTTTGCCCCCTTCTTCGGCGTGCCCACCGCCACCCTGGTGAGCACCGCCAGGCTAGCCAAACTTTCCGGCGCCCCCGTCGTCCCCTTCTATTCGGAGCGCCTGCCGGGTAACGAGGGCTTCCTGCTGCGCCTGGCACCGGCACTGGAGGCGTTCCCCAGCGGCGACGACCTGGCCGACGCCACCCGGGTCAACGAGGTGATCGAGGAGCAGGTGCGCCGCACGCCGGAGCAATACCTGTGGCTGCACAAGCGCTTCAAGACCCGACCGCAAGGCGAGGCGGATGTCTACCGCCGCTGAACACCTGCTATGGCGCTACAACCTGCTGCTGCGCCTGCTGGCACTGCCGATCGCCGGCTACACCCTGTGGCAGGCGCTACGCGAACGGGACCTGCGCTACCTGCGCGAGCGCCTCGGTCTCTACCGGCAGCATTCGCCTGAACGCCCGGTCTGGCTGCACGCCGCCTCGGTCGGCGAGGTCAACGCCGCCCTGCCGCTGCTCGAGAGCCTTGCCCGCCACAACCCCGGCGTGCCGCTGCTGCTGACCACCACCACCCCGAGCGGTGCCAGGGCTGCGGCCGCCAGACTCCCGGGCGGTGTGCGCCACGTCTATTTCCCCATCGACTGGCACGGCGCTGTCAGGCGTTTTCTCACCCGCCACCGGCCGCGCTGCGCGCTGGTGATGGAGACCGAGCTGTGGCCGAACCTCTACAGCAGTTGCAAAGCTGAGGGCATCCCGCTGCTCATCGTCAACGGCCGGCTCTCGGCGCGCACCCGCCAGGCCAGGCCCTGGCTGCGCCGGCTCTACGGCCTGTGCCTGCGTCAGGTCAGCGCGGTGCTGGCCCGCTCCGAGCATGACCGCATCGGCTTCATCAGCCTGGGGACACCCGCCGAGCGATGCGAGATGATCGGCAATATCAAGTTCGCCGCCGCCCCCGCGGCCCGCGGCATTGAGCCCGTAGACCTCGGACGCCCCTATGTGCTTGCCGCCTCCACCCGCGAGGGAGAGGAGAAGCTGGTGGTCGGGGCCTGGCGCGAGAGCGCCGTGGCCGGGCACCTGCTGGTCATCGTGCCGCGACATCCGCGGCGGCTGGCGCAGATCCTGAAAGAGCTGGAGGGCGAGGCGGTCAGCGTGCGCAGCCGCGGCGAACCCGTCACCGACGCCACCGCCATCTACATCGCCGACACCTTCGGCGAGCTGCCCGGTTTCATCGCCGGGGCCGAGCTGGTGTTCATGGGCGGCTCACTGGTGCCGAAGGGGGGGCAGAACCTGCTGGAGCCGGCCGCGCTCGGCAAGGCCCCGCTGTTCGGGCCGCACATGGAGAATTTCCTGTGCGAGGCCGAAGTGCTGCTCGCCCAGGGCGGCGCGCTGCAGGTAGGTGATGCAGAACAGCTCGCGGCGGAATTTCGGCGTCTGCTGGACCGGCCTGCCCTGCGCCGGGAGATGGGCGAGAAGGCCCGCGCGGTGGTGGAGGAGCGGCGCGACATGGCCGAGCGCTACCGCGAGGCGATCGGCCGTTACTGCGAATTATAACTATCAACGCAAAGGCGCAAAGGACGCCAAGGAAACCATCGCCCGTAGGATGGGATGCATTCCATCAGGAACCGCCAGAGAAGCGATGGGATACATCCCATCCTACCTGCTGTTTATCCTGGTTTTTCTTCGCGCTCTCTGCGTCTTTGCGGTGAATCGCTTTTAGACGCTTCCTTCGTAGCCGCGCAGGATCGCCTTCCAGTCCTCGTCGTCGAAGGCGAAGTTTCGCTCGGTGCGGCGGAATTTCTCCAGCGAGCGCTTGAGCCGCCCGAGGTTGGCGCGGCGCCAGCCGTCGGCCGGTTTGCGCAACTCCCCGCGGTCGAAGTCGATGAGGTAGGCCTTGCCGCCTTCGTCGAGCAGGATGTTGCGGGCGTTGAGGTCGGCATGATAGACCCCTGCGTCGTGGAACCGGGCCACGCAGGCGCCGATGGCCTCCAGCAATGCGCCAGGCAGGCGTTTCTGTCCCAGCCACTCGGCCAGGGGGCGGGCATCGAGCCGTTCGGTGACGAGATCCGCCCGGTAGCCTATCCCGCGGCGGGTGACTCGCGCTGCGACGGGACGCGGCACCGGCAGGCCGAGCCGCTGCAGGGTGGCCAGCAGATGCCACTCCCGCCAGGCGCGGCTTCGCTCCAGCCCCTGCCACAGATAGCGGTCCCGGAGGAGGCGTGCCGGCAGGCCGCCGCGCCGATAGTGGCGCAGGGCATAGACCGCATCCCCGTTCTGCACGAACACGGTGGTGCCGCGGCCAGGGGCCGAATCCAGCAGCAGCCCCTTTCCCGCCCATGCCTGGGGCTCGAAAAAGGCGTCATCCACTTGGCCGATACATTCGGCATCATATAGGATGTCGCTTTTGTCCGTCTTGATGTGGGTCGAATTCATCTCATGGCTCTGCCGTTAACCGCACCACCGAAAAACCTCTGCCTGCTGCGCCTCTCGGCGATTGGGGACATCAGCCACACCCTGCCGATCCTGCGCACCCTGCAGGCGGCGTGGCCGTCGACACGCATCACCTGGATCATCGGCAAGACCGAATACGCCCTGGTCAGCGATATTCCGGGCGTGGACTTTATCATCTTTGACAAGTCGCGGCGATGGCGCGCCTTTGCCGACCTGCGAAGGGCACTCAAGGGACGACGCTTCGATGTCCTGCTGCACATGCAGATGTCGATGCGCGCAAGCCTCGCCAGCCTGCTGGTGCGCGCCGAGGTGCGCCTGGGCTTCGACCGCGCCCGCGCCCGGGACATGCAGTGGCTCTTTACCAACCATAAGATCGCCGCACGGCAAAACCAACACGTCATCGACAGTTTTTTCGGTTTCACCGAGGCGCTCGGCATCAGCGAGCATACGCTACGCTGGGACATTCCCATTCCGGAGGTGGCAGGACAGTTCGCCGACCAGGCCCTGCCGCGCGAGCCGTTTCTCGTGATCAGCCCCTGCTCCAGCATGGCCTACCGCAACTGGAGCTCGAGCGGCTACGCCGCGGTGGCGGAGCATGCGATCAAGCAGCATGGGCTGAAGGTGGTGCTGTGCGGCGGAAACAGCCGCCTGGAGCGTCTGTATGGTGCCGAGATCGCTGCGCGCCTGGACAGCGCGGGCTGCAGCGGTGCCCTGACCAATCTGATTGGCCGCACCAGCCTGAAACAACTGCTGGCGGTACTGGCGCGGGCACGGGCGCTGCTCAGTCCCGATGCCGGCCCCGCCCACCTGGGCACCGCCGTCGGCACCCCGGTGATCGGCCTCTACGCCTGCACCAACCCGGACCGCGCCCGCCCCTATTTGAGCGCGGCCTATACTGTGAACCGCTACCCGGAAGCGGTACAGGCCAAGTATGGTAAACTGCCCGAGCAGTTGCCCTGGGGGGTCCGCGTACGCGATGCAGGCACCATGGAACGCATCCGGGTCGAGGATGTCACAGGGGTACTGGACAGATTGATGAGCGCGGCGGCGCATAGCTGAATACCCCGGACCCTCCCACGACCATGTTCTATTACCTGCGTCTTTTCCTGCTGCCGCTGCTGCTGCTGATCCTCGTCGCCCAGACCGAGAAGGGGCTGTTCGTCCTCTTCCATGCGGATGAGTTCCGTGACCTCGGCCTCGCCGACACTCTCTATGCGATGGCGTGGGGGATCCGCTTCGACCTGGCCATCGCCGGCGCCCTCGCCTTTTTTGCCTTCTTCGCCGCCTATCTGCTCAAGCGCCTGCTAGGCTGGCGTTTGCTTACCGGCCTTCGCCACACCAGCTTCATCGCCGCGGCGCTGCTGCTGCTCCTGCACGGGGCGGACATGCTCTATTACAGCGAGGCGGGACGTCACCTCGGTTATGAACTGAAGGAAAGCATCAACTCCGGCTCCGACCTGGCCACCGCCGCGCTGCAGAGCTACACCCTGCCGGTCGCGCTGCAACTGCTGCTGCTGCTTCCGCTCTACCTTGGCAACCGCCTGCTGTTCAATCGCCTTGCACCGTTTAGCGCCCAGGATTCCCCGACACCGCGGCGCAGCCACTTCCCGCACACCGAACTGGCTATGCTACTCATGCTGCTGTTCAGTGCCGTTATGGTCCGCGGAGGGGTAGGCTCCGTCCCCCTGGAGCCGCTGCATGCCCAGGAGATCGGCGACAGCCTGCGCGCAGCAGTCGCCCTGAACGGACCCTATAACGCCGTTTTCTCATCGGTCACCCCCTACTCCATCCGCCCGGTATTCGCCGGCGAGCCTGGCGAAAAAGCGCTGGATGAGGTGCGCGACATGTTCGCCGGCACCCGGGCCGGCGTGACGGGAGAGGCGAAGCCCTACAACGTGATCGTGCTCCTGCTCGAGAGCTGGTCGGCCGCCTACCAGCAGCCCTACGGCTACGAGCGGCAGACCACCCCGTTTTTCGATGAGCTGCGCGGACGCTCGTTGACCACCCTGGCAACCACCGCCGGCGGCCACCGCACCACCGAAGGGATCTTCGCCACCATGTGCTCGTGGCAGAACCCGTTGGGGCAGACCGTGGCGCAGAGCCAACTGCAGAACTATGAATACCGCTGCCTGCCCGAACTGTTCAACGAACGGGGCTACCATAGCGCCTTCTTCCAGGGGACGCTGAAGAACACCAGCGGCACCGGCGCCTTCGTCCAGCTACTCGGCTTCCGCCACAGCTACGGCAAGGAGGATGTGGCCGAGTACCGCTACCCGCACAACAGCTGGGGCCTGCAGGACCCCGACCTGTACGATTTCACGCTGAAGAAACTCAAGGAGATGCCGCAGCCCTTCTTCGTCGGCATCAACAGCAACTCGACCCACTCCTCGGAGCTCCCGCCTGAGGTGAATGCCCGTTTCAGCGGCACGGATGGCGAGACCACCTACATCAACATGCTGCACTTCTCCGATGCCGCACTCAAAGCATTCGTCGAAGCGGTGGAGAACGATCCGGCATTCGAGGATACCCTCTTCGTGCTGGTCGCCGATCATGCAGGCCCCTCCCTGGGCAAAAGCAATCTGAACAAATATCTGGTCCCGTTCCTAATCTACTCACCCGGCCTGGTCGAACCCCGGCAGCTCGATATCATCAGCAGCCAACGGGATATCGCCCCCACACTGCTCGACCTGCTGAACATCGATGCCGAAGCCAACTTCAGCGGCAGCTCCCTGCTCGACGCAGGAGCAGATCACCATGCCGACTACTACCACCAGGGCGTGCTCGGCTGGCTCGAGGGCAGACGGGGCCTGGAGGCGCGACTTGGCGAGGAGCGGGAGATGCAGTGCTATGAGCTGCTGCCAGACCCGCTCAGACAGCAGCCGGATGCGTGCAACACGCTCGATGAAGCACGCCTCTCGCGGGCGCTAGCCTTCACCCACCTGAACCAGTCCCTCCTGTTTAACGGAAAGATCGGCACATTCAGCCAATTGTTGCAGTAGCGGGCTGGCGCCTTTGTCACCGGAACTTCATGGTTTTTATGCTATGATCGGCCGGCCGTCGCGGCCCCTCCTGCGAGTGTGGCAGAGGGGAACAGAACACCAGAACTGAGGAATCACGTCGTGAAGATCGCTGTCGTAGGCACGGGCTATGTCGGGCTGGTTACCGGCACCTGCTTCGCCGAAATGGGGAACACCGTCACCTGCGTTGACATCGACGAGGCCAAGATCGCGGGGCTGAAGAACGGCGTCCTGCCGATCTATGAGCCTGGCCTGGAAGAGATGGTACTGGAGAACTACCGGGAGGAGCGCCTGCGCTTCACCACCGCCATCAGCGAGGCCGCCGCCAGCGCCACGATCCACTTCATCGCAGTCGGCACCCCGCCGGGCGAAGACGGCTCCGCCGACCTGCAATATGTCCTTGCGGTGGCCAGGGAACTGGGCCGGCACATGCAGGCCGACTACAACGTGGTGGTGGACAAGTCCACCGTGCCGGTCGGCACCGCCGACAAGGTGCGCGCCGCGATCCAGAAGGAGCTCGACCAGCGCGGCAGCGATATCCGATTCGACGTGGTCAGCAACCCCGAGTTCCTCAAGGAGGGAGCGGCCATCGACGACTTCATGCATCCCGACCGGGTGGTCATCGGCGTCACCGACGACAGGGCCGGCCGGATCATGCACGACCTCTACGCCCCCTTCACCCGCAACCACGACCGCATCCTGCTGATGGGTGTGCGCGATGCGGAGATGACCAAGTACGCGGCCAACGCCATGCTGGCGACCAAGATCTCCTTCATGAACGAGGTCGCCGCGCTGTGCGAAAAGCTCGACGTGGACGTGGAGAACGTGCGCATCGGCATCGGCTCGGACGAGCGCATCGGTTACCACTTCATCTACCCGGGCTGCGGCTACGGCGGCTCCTGCTTCCCCAAGGACGTCAAGGCGCTGCTGCGCATGGCCGAGGAGAACCAGCTCGAGCCGCTGGTGCTCGATGCGGTGGAGCGGCGCAACGACCGGCAGAAGCTGCGCCTGTTCGAGAAGATCACCGACAAGTACGGCCACGACCTCTCCGGCCTCACCTTCGCCCTATGGGGGCTCTCCTTCAAGCCCGGCACCGACGACATGCGCGAGGCCCCCTCGCTGGTGCTGATCCGCGAACTCATCGCCGCCGGCGCCCGCATCCAGGCCCACGACCCGGTGGCCATCGAAACCGCACGCCGCGAGATGAACGCCGCCTGGCTCGAAGAGGGCAAGATCACCTTTTACGAGCACCAGTACGACGTGCTCGAAGGGGCCGACGCGATGGTGCTGGTCACCGAATGGAAGCCGTTTCGCAACCCCGACTTCGAGCGCATCGGCAACACGCTCAAATCCCGGGTCATCTTCGACGGTCGCAACCAGTACAACCCGCGCGAGATGCACGGACTGGGCTTCGACTACACCGGCATCGGCCGCAGCTACCAAGGGTAACCACAATGCACCTGCGCAAGCGTATCCTCGTCACCGGCGGCGCCGGTTTTCTCGGCTCGCACCTGTGTGAGCGCCTGCTGGGCGAAGGGCACGACGTACTCTGCCTGGACAACTTCTTCACCGGCACCAAGGACAACATCGAGCACCTGCTGGATGACCACCACTTCGAGCTGATGCGCCACGACGTCACCTTCCCGCTCTATGTGGAGGTCGACGAGATCTACAACCTCGCCTGTCCCGCCTCGCCGATCCACTACCAGCACGACCCGGTGCAGACCACCAAGACCAGCGTGCACGGCGCAATCAACATGCTGGGCCTGGCCAAGCGCACCCGCGCCAGGATCATGCAGGCCTCCACCTCCGAGGTCTACGGCGACCCGCAGGTACACCCGCAGACCGAGGACTACTGGGGCCACGTCAACCCGACCGGGCTGCGCTCCTGCTACGACGAGGGCAAGCGTTGCGCCGAGACCCTGTTCTTCGACTATCACCGCCAACACCAGCTGCGCATCAAGGTGGCGCGCATCTTCAACACCTACGGCCCCAACATGCACCCCAACGACGGCCGCGTGGTCTCCAACTTCATCATGCAGGCGCTGCAGAACCAGCCCATCACCATCTACGGCGACGGCAGCCAGACCCGCTCCTTCTGCTACGTCGACGACCTCATCGAAGCGTTCGTGCGCCTGATGGGCACAGCGGACGATTTCACCGGCCCGGTCAACACCGGCAACCCGAACGAATTCACCATCCTCGAACTGGCCGAAAAGGTCATCGACCTGACCGGCTCCTCCTCGAAGATCGAGCGCCGGCCGCTGCCGCACGACGACCCCAAACAGCGCCAGCCCGACATCACCCTGGCGCGGGAGAAGCTGGGCTGGGAGCCGCGCATCACACTGGATGAGGGTCTGCCCAAAACCATCGAATACTTCGCCCGCTATCTCGAAGGTTAAGCGATCGAGTCATGTCCAGGGTCTACGACTGTTTTGCCTTTTTCAACGAGCTGGACCTGCTCGAGATCCGCCTGCACGAACTCGACCCGGTGGTCGATTTCTTCGTCCTGGTGGAGGCGACCCGCACCTTCCAGAAGCAGCCCAAACCGCTCTATTACGCCGAGAACAGGGAACGCTTCAGGGAGTTCGCCGACAAGATCCTCCACGTGGTGGTGGACGATTACCCCAACTTCTTCACCCGGTTTCGTCTTCCCACGCCAATGGACTACGACAACCATCAAAAAAACCAGATCGTAAGAGGGTTGAAGGGAGCGCAGCCGGACGACATCATCATCTACTCCGACCTGGATGAGATCCCTCGCGCCGAAAAAATCCTCGAATACCGGGACGTACCGGGCACCAAGGTATTCCAGCAGCTGTTCTGCACCTACTTCATCAACTGCGTCTGCACCGACGGCCCGGTCGAACCGTGCCAGCTGAACCGTGATGGCCTGCACTACTGGCGCGGCAGCGTAATGGCCAGCTACGCGGACTTTCGCAATACCAAAGAGTTTCGCAAACGCCGCGATCGTCAGGAGCCGGGCATCGTACAGATCGCGGAGGGTGGCTGGCACTTCACCTATCTGGGCGGAATCGAGACAGTGCGCCAGAAGCTGCTCTCCTTCGCACATACCAAGGAAGAGAAATATCGCCTCGAGAATCTGGATGACAGCACGCAGCTACAGCAGATGATCGAGAGCGGCAGCGACCTCTTTGGGCGTGATTACCGCTACGCCTTCGTCGAACTCGATGAGCGTTTCCCCCGCTATGTGCGCGACCATCGTCAACGCTTCGCTCACCTGATCAAGCCTGTCGGACAGAACTGAGTTTTATTATGGCATACCAGGCAATCAGCGTTATCCTGCCGAACTACAACGGCACCGGGTTGCTGCGGCGCAATCTGCCAAGTCTCATCGAGGCGCTGGAGACTACGGGAGTAGACCACGAGATCATCGTGGTCGACGACTGCTCCAGCGACGACAGCGTCGCCATGCTGCAAGCCGAGTTCCCGCAGGTACGCCTCGTCGTCAACGAAAAGAACCTCGGCTTTTCCGCCACCTGCAACCGCGGGGTCCATGCTGCAGTTCATCCGCTGCTCTGCATCGTCAATACCGATGTCACCTTCACACGGGATTACTTTCAAAAGGCGCTGCCGTACTTCGCTGATCCGGCAATGTTTGCCGTCAAGGGAGCGATCATCAACTACCGCAACGATTTCGACGACATCCTCAACACCGAGTCGACATCTCTGCTCTATTACAAACGCGGCTTCCTGCGCTTCAACCAGCGGGTGGAGCCCAGACCCGAGACCTTCACCGGCAAGGTCGACGGCCAGTTCGTGCTGCTCGGCTGCTGCTTTGTCTGCGACCGGGAGAAGATGCTTGAGCTCGGCGGCTTCGACGAGATCTTCTCCCCCTTCTACTGGGAGGATGCAGACCTGGCGATTCGCGCCCTGCGCCGCGGATTCCATCTAGCCTACGAGCCGGAGTGCAAGGTCTTTCACCAGACCAGTTCCACTATCGCCAGCTACCGCAGCAACACCCGGCGGCGGCTGGTCTCGATGCGCAACAAGTTCCTCTTCACCTGGCGTCACCTGCAGGGGGTCGGACAATGGACGAGCCACATCGGTTTCACCACGCTGTCACTGCTCGTGCGCTGGCTGATCCTGGACTGGAAATTTTACTGGGCATTCGCCAGCGCCCTCATGCGCGCGCGACAGCTGAACACGGGAGCAGACGATGAGTAGCCTCTGCCGCATCTGCGGCAACAGCGAAGCGCTGACCCACTACCGCGTCGAAGAGAAGATGATGGGTAGTGGCGACGCCTTCAATTACTTCCAGTGCCCAGCATGTGGCTGCCTGCAGATCAGCGAGATACCGGCCAATCTCTCCTACTACTATGCCGGCGGCTACTACTCCTATCGGCGCATGAAGCGTCTGGAGAACGCGCCGCTTCGGCGCTGGGGCGACACCCACCGGGTAAACCATGCCCTCGGCGGCAACGATTTCATCGGCGCCCTGCTCAACGCCGTGGCAAAGCCGCTGGAGTATCTGCCTTGGATCATCGAGGGGAATGTCGAGCGCAACGCCCGTGTGCTCGATGTCGGCTGCGGACAGGGGCGCCTGCTGCTGCGGATGGCGCTCGGCGGATTCCGCGATCTCACCGGCATCGATCCCTTCGTCGAGCAGGATATCCTCTACGAGAATGGTGTGACCGTCCTCAAGCAGGAGTTGCAGACGCTCGCCGCAAGCGGCAGAAGGTTCGACTTCATCATGCTGCACCACTCGCTGGAGCACATGCCAGGACAGGCCGAAGCAATGCGTGCGGCAGCACAGCTGCTGGCCCCGGGCGGCACGCTCCTGCTGCGCATCCCCCTGAGCGACTCCTATGCCTGGGAACACTATCGGGAGAACTGGGTGCAGCTGGATGCACCGCGCCACCTCTATCTTCACAGCCGCCGCAGCGTCACCTTGCTAGCCGAGCGGTGCGGCCTGCAGATCGACAAGGTGATCGACGACTCCTCCAAATTCCAGTTCACCGGCAGCGAGTTGTATAAACAGGGTATTGCACTGAACACCGCCAAGCGCGACCGCAAGATATTCAGCAAGGCACAATTGCAGCAGTTCTCCCGGCAAGCAGAAGAACTCAATGCGCAGGGGCGCGGCGACCAGGCCGCCTTCTACCTCCACAAGGCCCGATGACGGACTCCCCCAAAATACTGGTGGTGCGCAACGACAAGCTCGGCGACTTCATGCTCGCCTGGCCGACTTTTGCGCTGCTAAAACACCATTGGCCGGAGGCACACATCACCGCCCTGGTGCCCGACTACACCGCACCGATGGCCAGGCTCTGCCCCTGGATCGACAGCCTGCTCATCGACGAGCGGATCGAATCGGCCGCCGCCCTGGCGCGGCGGATGCGCACCGAACGCTTCGACGCCATGCTCACCCTCTTCTCCACCGGTCGGGTGGCCCTCGCCGGCGCCCTGGCGCGTATCCCTTATCGCCTCGCCCCGGCGACCAAGGCGGCGCAACTGCTCTACAACCAGCGCCTGATCCAGCGGCGCTCGCGCTCGGAAAAACCCGAGTACGCCTACAACCTCGACCTCGGCTACCGGCTGCTTGCCGACTTCGGCAAGGTGGAGGAGATGCAGCAGACATTGGAGACCGACGAGGATTGGCTGCCTGCGGCGATCCCGCGGCCGCTGCTGCGCTTCTGTGATGATGTGGCGCTGCTGAAGGAGTCGTTCTGCCGCGAGCATGGCCTGCCGGCCGAGGCACAGCTCGTCTTCATCCATCCCGGAAGCGGCGGCTCGGCCAATAACCTGCGACCGGAACAGTACGCGCAGCTGACCAACCGGCTGAGCAGTAGCACTCCCCTGGCCTTTGTCATCAGCGCGGGGCCGGGCGAGGAGACGATTGCCAAAGAGGTAGCGGCAGGGATCGAGGCGCCGGCGACGGTCTATGACTCGGGCGGGGGACTGGAGGCGTTCGCCCGCACCCTGCAGCTTGCCGATCTCTTTATCAGCGGCTCGACCGGCCCGCTACACATCGCCGCTGCGCTGGACCGTCCCACCGCCGCCTTCTATCCGCGCCACCGCTCGGCCACGCCGCTGCGCTGGCAGACCACCAACGCGCCACAGAAGCGCCTGGCGTTTACCCCGCCCGAACAGTCCGAAGAGCGTGAGGTGCAGCAGATCGACATACCGGCCGCAGCCGTGCAGATTAGCGAAAAACTGCTGCGCGGTGTTTAGTTCGCAGAAGGCTGTGCATTCATGCCCGGGCGTAGGACGGACATAGCGCGAGCGGTGTCCGGCAGTCCTGCCCGATGCCGCTTCGCTTTATCGGGCCTACCTCTCCTGCCTGACACGCCTCACTCGCTTTTTGCGGCCTCGGCCAACTGGCGGCGTAAAGCCACAAAGTGCGTCTGCTCGTTGAAGCGTTGGTCCGCATCCGCCTTGCCCGCCGCGGCCAGTCGTGCACGCAATTCGGGTTCCCGGTTGTAACGCCCGAGCTGGGCATAGAGGTCCGCCGCATCACCGGAGCGAAACAGCAGGCCGTTTTCCCCGTGACGGATGATCTCCGGCACGCCGCCGCGGTCGCTGCCAAGCACCGCCACCCCGGCGCGCATCGCCTCGACCAGCACCAGGCCGAAGGTTTCCTCGATGGTGGTCAGGGCCAGCACGTCGCAAAGCTGCATCCAGCGCTGCGGGTTCTCGACGAAGTCCTGGAATACCACCCGGTCACCGATGCCCAGCTCTTGTGCCTTCTGCTGCAGCGTTGCGCGGTAACCGGGTTCCATCTCGTGGCCCACCAGCAGGGCGTGGATCGCCTCCCCAGCCGCCCTGGCGCTGGCCAGCGCATCCAGCATCAGGGTCTGCCCCTTGAACGGCTCCATGCGGCCGAACAGGCCGACCACGAACCCCTCGGTGGGGAGTCCGGCCTCCAAGCGCAGCCGTTTGCGCGCCTCGGCATCGAGCAGTTCCCCGGGCGCCGCCACACCGTAATAGAGGCAATGCACCTTGGCCGCATCCTCCGGCGGGAGGTGACGGCGCGCGGCATCGGCCAACTGCTCGGTGATGGTCAGCATGGTATCCATGCTGCCGTAGAGGAAGCGGTGATAGGCGTCCTGCTTGCCGCGGGTCAGCTGCATCTGCCGGGTGTAGACCAGGGCTGGTTTGCGCCGCGACAGCCGCTTGGCCAGCGCGGCCAGCGGCAGGTCCTTACCCCAGTGCAGATGGATCACCTCGACCCCCTCGCGATCGATGAGGGCGGCCAGACGCCGCGCCGCCAGAAGCGGGAAGGGACGCCAGCCGTTACGAAACGGCACATGCGGCAGCCCTTCCTCGACCAGCTTGCCGTGCAGGCGCCCCTGCTCGGCACAAACAGTCAGCACCTCGTCACCGGCCCGCAGGGCACGGGCCGAACGCAGGGCATAGAGCTCAAGCCCCCCCAGATCGGGGGAGAGGCACAGTTCGAGGATCTTCATCGTGGCTGCTCTTCTTTTGGACGACCCTGGTAGCGCACCCAGAGGTCGGCGTATTTCACAAAGGTGGAATGGGCCGAGAGCAATGCCAGCAGCAGCCCCTGCTTACCGTCGAGAAAGCCGGCGCGCACCAGGTACATCTTCAGGAAGCAGCCGACGCCATGGACGAGCGCCTGCCACAGGCTCGCCTTCCTGCCCTGCTCGAAGCGCTGCTGTGCCCACGCCTCGGCATAATGGGCCGATTTCACCAGGTAGTGGTTGAGATCCCGATAGGTGTAGTGCAGCAGATCGCCCGCCAGCTTCTCCTCGTGCATGCCGGCCGGGTAGTGCAGCTTCTCGTGCACCCGCTCGTCGCCGTAGGCGGCGCGGGTTCGCGCATAGAGGCGCGTAACGTAGTCGGGATACCAGCCGCTGTGGCGGATGTAGCGGCCGAACACCCAGGAGAGGCGCGGCACGGCATAGACGGTATCGCGCTGGTCGGCCAGCACCGCCTGCTTGATGCCCTGCCACAGCTCGGGGCTGATGCGCTCGTCCGCATCGAGCATGAGGATCCAGTCGCCGCTGGCATGGGCCTGGGCGCGCTGGCGCTGCAGCCCATAGCCCTGCCAGTCGCTCGCGACGAACACCTGGTCGGTGTAGCGGCGCGCGATCTCCACGGTCTCATCCGTGCTGCCCGCATCGAGCACCACGATCTCGTCGGCCCACACGGCCGACTCGAGACAGGCCTCAAGGTTCGCCGCCTCGTCCTTGACGATCAGCACGATGGATAGGGTTGCCACGTCATTCTTCCTTTTGTTTGTCGTTTCGCTGCAACAACATTTTCACGGCGGACAGGGCGTCGCTGGCGATGATCCGTTCCAGGCAGTTTTTATGCCCCAACGGGCACTCGCGCTTGAAGCAGGGGCTGCAGTCGAGACCGAGATAGAGCACCTCGGCCTTGTCCGTCAGCGGCGGGGTGTAGGCCGGGGTGGAGGAGCCGTAGAGCGCCACCAGCGGCGTGTCCACCGCGGCCGCCACGTGCATCAGCCCCGAATCGTTGCTCACCGCGGCCTCGCACAGGGCGATGAGGTCGACCGTGTCGACCAGTTCGGTGCGGCCGCAGAGGTTGTGGGTATGTTCCAGGCCGGCGGCGATCTGCGCCGCCGCCTCCCGGTCCCTGGCCGAGCCGAGCAGCCAGATCTGGTACCCCTGACCGACCAGCGCCGCTGCCAGTTCGGCAAAGTGCGCCAGCGGCCACTGCTTGGCCGGGCCGTATTCGGCGCCGGGCATGAAGGCGATCGCCGGCCGCTCCAGGGTGAGGTCCAGCGCGGCGAGCAGCCGCTGCTGGTTGGCGGCGTCGATGCGCAGCCGCGGCTCGGGAATCGGCGGCGGCAGTGGCGCTGAGCTCTCCTGTCCCAGGGCGACGAAGCGCTGCACGGTCTGCGTCAGCACGGATTTGTCGAGCGGGCGGATATCGTTGAGCAGGCCGTAGCGCATCTCGCCGCGGTAGCCGCTGCGCACGCGGGCGCCGGCGAAAAACGGGATCAGGGCAGCCTTGAGCGAGCGCGGCAGCACGATGGCCCGGTCATAACGGCGCTCGCGTAGGGCGCGGCCGATGCGCCGACGCGCCGCCAGGCCGAACTCGCCGTGTCCGACCGGCACGGTGATCGCCTCACGGACCTCGGGCATGCGCGCCAGCAATGGCACCGACCAGGCGGGGGCCAGCACGTCGATCTGCGCCTCAGGCTCACGCTGCTTGAGCGAGATGAACAGGCTCTGCGCCATCACCATGTCCCCCACCCAGGCGGGACCGGCGATGAGATAGCGCGGTGCATCACTCACGGTTTAGCGCCCCAGCACCCGCTCGATGACTGCGACATTCTGTTTCAGATGTTCGGGATTGATGGTGCCGACCACCACCGAGTGCACCGGGTGTTCGAAGACGAAGCGCAGCGCCTGCTCCACCCCGGAGCCGCCGGCGGCGGCGTCCGCATGGCCGCTCTGCAGCCCTTTCTTGATCAGCACCCCCTTGCCGAGCTGGGCGGCCCGCTCCAGCACCGGCAGCTCCTCGGTGTGCACCGGGTTATAGGTGGCCATCACCACATCCATGTTCTCGACGCACCAGATGCCGCCCTCGACGGTCTTGGTCGACATCCCCACCGCGCGGATCAGCCCCTCGTGCTTGAGCTGCTGCAGCGTATCGCACACCGCCTCGTTGCGGATAATATCCAAGTCGTTGCCGTCGGAGTGCACCAGCACCACGTCGATGCAGTCGCGCCGCAGGCGCTTGAGACTGTGCTCGACGCTCATACGCGTGTAGGCGGCGGAGAAGTCGAACCGCGACTCGCCGTGCTCGAAGATCTCCCCCACCTTGCCGACGATGACCCAATCGTGCCGGTGCGGCAACAACTGGCCGAGGCGCTCCTCGGAGTTGCCGTAGGCCGGGGCGGTGTCGAGGGTATTGATGCCCAGATCCCAGGCCAGTTCGAACAACTCGCGCACCGCCCTGTCGTCCGGGATGGTAAAGCCGGTGGGATATTTCACCTGCTGGTCGCGGCCGATCTTGACCGTACCGAGTCCCAGCGGGCTGACCTTGATCCCGGTCGCACCCAGGGTTCTCAACTCCATCGTTCCTCCTCCTGCCAGGGTAGCGGGGCATAGTCCGGCTGCGGCCACTCGGGCAGTTCGCCCTGGCCCCCCGGCGCCAGCCCACCCTGCTGCAGTCGCGTGAGAATCTCATCGGCCAGACGCGGCGCGAGCGCCAGCTTGGTCGGCCAGGCGGTGATGACGCCGTCCTGCTCGTTGGCGAAGACGTCGTCCGGGCGGCTGCCGCCGGGCATGCGCGGCTCGGCACGGTCGATCGGCAACAGGCCCCACTGGATCGCGGCGATATCGAGCCAGGGGAACAGGTTCTGCAGCTCCTGTTTCGCCGCTGCGATCTGCGCCGCATCGTCGCGTCCAACCCCCTCCTCGGCGATCTGCCCGCCCATGTACCAGACCCGCTCACCGCGCTCATCGTAGTGGGTGGTGATGGTGATGCGCGGCAGGGCGCTGGCGCCGAGGCAGTGGGCGTAGAGCTCGCCGGGCAGGGAGGCGCCCCCGGTGCCGCGCAGCATCACCATGTTGAGCGGTCGCAACTGCATCGGCGGGGTGTCGCGGCCGAGCCGTTGCAGCAACGCGGCATTGCCCTTGCCGGCGGCGAAGACCAGTCGGCGGGCATCGAAACGGACGCTGCGTTCGCCCTCTTTCAGCGTCACCTGCCAGCCGGATTCACTTCGAGTAAAGGAGAAATCCGAATTAGCTCCCCTCTCCCCTTCCCCTCTCCCTGAGGGAGAGGGGGCTGACCCAGTCAGCATGGGAGGTAGACGGAAAATGGCGTCGCGATGGGGTTCGGCCAGGGCCTGCACCAGCGAGGCGGTGTCGAGCACCGGCTCCTCGAGACGGTAGACCTGGCCCCTGAAGGCGGGGTCACGCAACACCTCGGGCCGCTCGTCGCCCTCGACGGTGCGGGTGCGGCTGCGCATCAGCTTGCTGGCGAAGAAGCCGGCCAGGCGCGAGGTGAGGTTCTCGGTCGACCACATGAACTGGTTGGGGGAGAGCAGCCTGACGCTGCGCAGATCGAGCTCCCCCTCGCCCTCGAGACAGGCGCGCCAGCGGGCAGGCATCCCGGCGATCGCCTCGGAGGAGCCGGTGAGCTTGCCGGTCAAGGCGTATTTGGTGCCGCCGTGGATGATCCCCTGCGCATAGCGGGTCTGGCCGGCGCCGAGGCGGTCGGCCTCCAGCAGCACCGCCTGGTAGCCGGCCTTGCGCAGCCGGCCGAGCAGCCACAGGCCGGCGACGCCGCCGCCGAAGATCGCCACATCGACCGGGACCGGCTGCTCGGAAACACTCATTCGTCGCCCGACTTCCCTTCCGAGGCGCGAATGGCGCCGATGATGCGGGTGGTGGAGACGTTGTCCACGTAGCTCATCACCGCCACCTTGCCGCCGGCGGCGCGCACGCACTCGCCGCCAGGGATGTTGTCCGGGTCGTTGTCGCCGCCCTTGACCAGGATGTCGGGGGAGACGCGGCAGATGAGGCGGGTCGGGGTGTCCTCGTCGAAGCCCACCACCCAGTCGACGCACTCCAGCGCGGCGAGCACGCGCATGCGCCGCTCCTGGGTGTTGACCGGACGCTCGGGGCCCTTGAGGCGCTTGACCGAGGCGTCGTCGTTGACCGCAACGATGAGGCGATCGCCGAGCCGCGCCGCCTCCTCCAGGTAGGTGACATGGCCGGCGTGCAGGATATCGAAACAGCCGTTGGTCATCACCACGGTCTCGCCGTGGGCCTTGGCCTCCTGCACCAGCGCCACCAGCTTGTCCTCGTCGACCATGCCCTGCTCCATCTCCTGCTGCTCGCGCATCGCGCGACGCAGTTCGGGAACGCTGACGCTGGCGGTGCCGAGCTTGCCAACCACCACGCCGGCGGCGAGGTTGGCAAGCACGGTGGCCTGGCGCAGCGACTGGCCGGCAGCCAGCGCAGCGGCCAAGGCCGAGACCACGGTGTCCCCGGCGCCGGTGACGTCGAACACCTCGCGCGCCTTGGTCGGGATATGCAGCGGCTCCTGCCCCTGCTCGAGCAGGGTCATGCCCTTCTCGCTGCGGGTGATGAGCAGCGCCTCGAGCTGCAGCTGCTCGCGCAGCGCCTCGCCCTTGGCGACGATCTCCTCATCGCTGTCGCAGAGGCCGACCACCGCCTCGAATTCATGCATGTTCGGGGTGATCACCGTGGCGCCGCGGTAGTGGGAGAAATCGTGACCCTTGGGGTCGATCACCACCGGCTTGCCGGCGGCGCGGGCGATGGCGATGAGCTTGTCGGCGGCGCGCAACGCCCCCTTGCAGTAGTCGGACATCACCACCACGTCCACATTCGCCACGTGCTCCTGGAAACGCCGGGTCAGTCCGGCCTCATCGTAGCCGGGGAAACCGTCCTCGAAGTCGAGCCGGATCAGCTGCTGGTGGCGGCTCAGCACCCGCAGCTTGGTGACGGTGGGAAAACCGGCCAGCCGCTCGAAATGGCAGGTGACGCCGACCTGCCCCAGGGTACGGGCCAGTGCATCGGCCGCCTCGTCCTCGCCGGTCAGGCCGATCACCGCGGCGTTGGCGCCGAGGGCGGCGACGTTGAGGGCGACGTTGCCGGCCCCGCCGGCGCGCTCCTCGATCTCGCCGACCCGCACCACCGGCACCGGGGCCTCGGGGGAGATGCGCGAGGTATCGCCGTGCCAGTAGCGGTCCAGCATCAGGTCACCGACGACCAGAACGCTGGCCGCACCGAACTCGGGTATCTGTACGATTTTCATAGCGTGAACTTCAGTGGTAAAACGGGGCTATTCTACCGCGTTCGCCGCGGTAATGGTGCCTGCAAGGCGATTATTCCTGCAGCCGGAGATCGACGCGCCTGGCAGCACTCACTGCCAGGCTCGAGGCGAACACCGCGATATAGATGATATAGGGATTGACGAACGGGTTGCGTGACGTCCATCCCTCCGTGAGGCCGAACTCGGCGAAGGCGGCCACCGTCAGCAGACCTGAGAGGGCGTAGAACCGCTCCCACGGCAGCACTGCCTCGCGCCAGCGCCGAGAGAAGTGTCGCCACGGCAGCACAAACAGGGCCAGCACCAGCAGCAGCAGTCCCACCCCACCCAGCGAAGCGAGGGCGTCGAAATAGATACTGTGGGCATGGCCGAACTCGCGCGCCACGAGACGGTTCTTCGACTGGCCGTTCGCGACCAGTTCCTTCGAATCGTGCTGGAAATCCCCGATGCCGGTGCCGAACCAGGGATTCTGCCGCCAGATCTTGATGCTGTTGCCCCACATCTCGAGGCGGGCTCCCCAGGAGCCGGCCTTTTTCGGATTTTTCAGGTAGCGCTCGATCTCGTGCACCCCGGTGCTCATCGGCTCCATGATCACCCGGGGTTGCCAGAACGCCATCGCCCCCGCCAGCAGAGCCACCCCTGCCACGGCGGCGACCCAGCCACGACGCCCGACCCGATCGCGATAGAGCCAGGCCAGCAGCAGGGCGACGAGCGGCAGCAACAGCCAGGAGCCGCGGGTGGCCGACATCAGGCTGGCGTAGAGCGCGGCCGTCATCGCCAGCGCCAGCAGCAAGTAGTGCCACGGGCGGCGGGCGACGGTCAGGGCTCCCGCCAGCATCACGGTGAAGGTCAGCACCGCCATGTCGCCGAAGACGATCTTGTGGTAGAGGCCGCTGGCCATCCCCTGGTGCTGGACCTGGATCTGGTACCACGCCTGCCCTCCGAGGGAGAACGCCGCAGCAACCACGCCGAGGAGAAAGAACCGCCCCGCCTCCACGCTCATGCGCCGCAGGAACAGGTAGATGACGCCCAGCAGCGCCAGCCGCAGGTAGCGCTCCAGTTTGCCTATCCCGACCTGGAGGTCGTCCACATAGAGCAGGCTCACGGCAGCGAGCACGAACAGCAGCACATAGGCGAGCAGCCAGCGCTTCTCGGCAGCATCCAGGGCCTTGCGCTCGGGCCAGGCGTAGAACAGCGCGGGCAGCACCAGCAGGGTGAAGAGAATGCTGCCGCCGCTGTGAACGGAGACGGAGATCAGCGGAAAGAGGGCCGCCAGCAGCAGCACCAAACGTTGCGGCCAGGAGCAGGCAGTGAACTGCGATGACAGTCCTTCGTCGTTATTCATGAAGTCGGGAGTGGTTTATTGCAGGGAGGGGGCCTCAGGCCCCCTCCTGTTTCAGGAGATATTCGGCACCACAATAGGGACACCTGGCCCGCCCGCTGCTCTCGATGTCGAGAAACACCCGCGGGTGGGAGTTCCACAGGGTCATCCCGTCCATCGGGCAGTGCAGCGGCAGGTCGGCACGGGTTACCTCGTAGCGACTGGCGGCATTGGCCTGTTTGAGCGTCTCGGCATGCTGGCTCATCGTCCCCTCCTGGTCTGGATTATTTTACGTAGCTCAGCCAGTCGTGATGGTTTTCGTGACGGCCGTGCACCACATCGAAGTATAACGACTGCAGTTTCTCGGTGATGGGGCCGCGCTTGCCGGCGCCGATGACCCGGTTGTCCACCTCGCGGATCGGGGTCACCTCGGCGGCGGTGCCGGTAAAGAAGGCCTCGTCGGCGACATAGACCTCGTCGCGGGTGATGCGCTTCTCCTTGACCGGTATGCCGAGCTCGGCGGCGAAGCGGAAGATAGTGTTGCGGGTGATGCCGTCGAGCGCCGAGGTCAGATCCGGGGTGTAGAGCACGCCGTCGCGCACCAGGAAGATGTTCTCGCCGCTGCCCTCGGCCACGTAGCCTTCGTTGTCGAGCAGCATCGCCTCGTCGTAGCCGCAGGCCAGTGCCTCCTGCAGCGCCAGCATCGAGTTCATGTAGTTGCCGTTGGCCTTGGCCTTGCACATGGTGATGTTGACGTGGTGGCGGGTGTAGGAGGAGGTGCGGATGCGGATCCCCTTCTCCATCCCCTCGGCGCCGAGATAGGCGCCCCAGGACCAGGCGGCGACCATCACGTGGACCTTGAGGTTGTCGGCGCGCAGGCCCATCCCCTCGGAACCGTAGAAGCACATCGGGCGGATGTAGGCCGACTCGAGCTGGTTCTCGCGCACCGCGGCGCGCTGTGCCTCGTTGATGGTCTCCTTGTCGAAGGGCATCGGCATATTCAGGATGTGGGCCGAACGGAACAGGCGGTCGGTGTGGTCCTGCAGGCGGAAGATGGCAGGGCCCTTCTCGGCCTTGTAGGCGCGCACGCCCTCGAACACCCCCATGCCATAGTGCAGGGTGTGGGTCAGTACGTGGGTCTTGGCCTCACGCCAGGGAACCAGCTTGCCATCAAGCCAGATGACGCCGTCGCGGTCATCCATCGTCATCGATCATCTCCTCAACACAAATACAGTTACAAGTTCAAGGTTCAAGGTTCAAGGAGGCGCATTCCTATCCGGGGTTTCAGAAACCCGAAACGCGACGATAAGTCCTCCGCTCTGTGGACCTGAAGCCCGACCCGCCCGGAACAATCTTAGGCGGCACGCCGCACCATTTCGTTTCATGCTTCCAGCAAAGCCCGCCACAGACGCAGCACCGTGTCGCGTTCGGCGACAAACTCGCCCTCCGCCACCACCGCCGGCAGTTCCTGCAGGGTCAGATGATGGGCACGGCGGCGATAGGCACGGTAGGCGTCGCACAACGATGCGCTATCCTCACCGCTCATCAGGCCGCAAAGGGCAAAACGCTCCAGCAGGCGGATGTTATCGCTGTACTGCAACAGGCGGGGGTGTTCATGGGCCCATGCCAGGACGCCATATTGCACCATAAATTCGATGTCAGCGATACCGCCAGGGTCCTGTTTCAGGTCAAATTTTCCCGCTTTTCCCTTCGACAGCTGGCTGCGCATCTTCTCGCGCATCTCGCGTACCTCGAGGCGCAGCTTTTCGGGCTCGCGACGACGGCTCAGGATCTCCACCCGCAGCTTCTCGAACGCCTCGGCGATGCCGGCATCGCCGGTGATGAGCCGGGCGCGGACCAGCGCCTGGTGCTCCCAGGTCCAGGCATGCTGGCGCTGGTAGTCGGCAAAGGCATCGACGTTGCTCACCAGCAGGCCGGAGGCGCCGCTCGGACGCAGCCGGGTATCGACCTCGTAGAGGATCCCCGCCGGGGTGCGGGTATTGAGGATGTGGATCATGCGCTGGCCGAGGCGGGCGTAGAACACCGCGTTGTCGATCGGCTTCTCCCCGTTGGTGCTGCGCCCGCTGCTCTCCTCGCTGTGCAGGAACACCAGATCCAGGTCCGAGCCGTAGCCCAGCTCGATGCCGCCGAGCTTGCCGTAGCCGATCACCGCAAAGCCGCTGTCGCAGACCCGCCGGTCGCCACACTGGGGCCGGCCGTGGCGCGCCACCAGGTGGCGCCAGGCGAGATCGAAGGCCGCCTCCACCATCACCTCGGCGATGTCGGTGAGGTGGTCGCTAACTACCATAAGGGGCACCGCCTCCATCACGTCGGCGGCGGCGACCCGCAGCACCGCCGCCTGCTTGATGCGCCGCAGCGCCTCCATCTGCGCCTCCAGATCCTCGGCATCGACATGCATCAGGCGCTGGCGCACCTCGTTGCGCACCGCATCGCGCTGCGGCGGGGAGTAGAGGCTGCGCGGGTCGAGCAGCTCATCGAGCAGCTGCGGGGTGCGACTCAGGTAGGTGGCGATCCAGGGGCTGGCGCTGCACAGGCGCACCAGTTGCGACAGTGCCATCGGGTTTTCCACCAGCAGCGCGATGTAGGAGCTGCGCCGGCCGATGGTCTCGATGATGCGCAACAGGCGCAGCAGCGTCTGATCGGGGTCGCGGCTGGCGCCGATGGCACCGAGCAGCAGCGGGATCAGGTGATCGACACGGGTCTGTCCGGTGGTGCTCATGTTGAGGTAGGAGCGGCTCGCGGCGAGCGCCTGCAGCTGGCGATAGACCTCGACGGTATCGGCATAACCGGCGCGTGCAAGAGCCTCCAGCGCCTGCTCGTCATCGAGGGTACCCTGCCAGACGCCGGTCAGATCCAGCTCGTCGCCCTCGGCGTGCTCGGTCTGCGGCGCGGCGAAGACCTGCTCGAAGTGCTCGTGCACCCGGCGCATGTGTACCCGCAGCACCTTCTCGAACGGCTCCCACGCTTCGAACCCCATGCCGAAGGCCAGCCGCAGCCGCCCCACCTCGTCGCTCGGCAGCATGTGGGTCTGCTGCTCGGCGAACTCCTGCAGCCGGTGCTCGGTGTTGCGCAGGAAGATATAGGCCGCCACCAGCTCGTCGACCACGAAATCCGGCAGCAGGTCGAAACCGCGCAGCGCCTCGAGCACGGTGAGGATGCGCCGCACCTGCAGTGTCGGCTCGCGCCCGCCGCGGATCAGCTGGAAGGCCTGGCCGATGAACTCCACCTCACGGATGCCGCCGGCGCCGAGTTTGACGTTGTCGGCCATCCCCTTGCGCTGCACCTCGCGGGCGATCATCGCCTTCATTCCGCGCAGCGATTCGAAAGCGCCGAAGTCGACATACTTGCGATAGACGAAGGGCTTGAGCCGAGCCATCAGCCCTGCGCCAGCCGACCGATCGCCGGCGACCACCCGCGCCTTGATCATCGCGTAGCGCTCCCACTCCCGGCCGTGCACCTGGTAGTACTCCTCCATCGCATCGAAACTGACCGCCAGGGCGCTCGACTCGCCGAAGGGGCGCAGGCGCATGTCGACGCGGAAGACGAAACCGTAGGCGGTATTGGCATCAAGGGTGCGAATCAGCGCCTGGCCCAGCTTGATGAAATACTCCTGGTTGCTGATAGTGCGGCGCCCGTCGCGGGTCTCGCCATCCTCCGGGTAGCAGAAGATCAGATCCACATCGGAGGAGAAATTGAGCTCATGAGCACCGAGCTTGCCCATACCGATCACCACCAGCCGTTGCGGCTCGCCCGCAGCATCGCAAGGGGTGCCCCACTGCTCGCAGTGCCAGCCGTGCAGCCTCTCCAGCGCCGCATCGATGCAGGCATCGGCGAGGTGGGAGAGGTCGGTGGTGGTCTCCACCAGGTCGGCGTGGCCCGCCAGGTCGCGCCAGGCGATGCGCACCATCTCGCGACGGCGAAAGCGGCGCAGGAGCTCGCCCAGCTGCGTCTCGTTGAGGCACCCCTGCAGCTGGGCGGAGAGCGCCTGGCGATAGCGTGCCCCATCGTAGCCACGATGCAGATCGCCGGATTCGACGAGCTCGGTCAGGAGTGCAGTATCGCGCGCGCAGGAGTGGGCGACGAAATCGCTCAGGGCGAGCACCCTCGCCATTTCCTGCTCCATGGCTTCGGTCCCTACGGGATTGGCGCCGGCAAGCCTGTCGCTGATCTGTTGCCAGTGGTGCTCAACGCGTCCGCGCAAGCCTTCTGGAATGGTGGCAAGAGTGGCGGGGCTAAGCGGTTTTGCAGTGGCTGACACGGGCGGCCTCAATGGGAGCGGAAAGGGGCATTGTAGCAACAGCCGGGGAAGGGGCGGAACAGGGTTCTGGGGCGTGAGGCGTGAGGCGTGAGGGCGGGGTAGGATGGGATGCATCCCATCATTCGTCCAGGATCTGGCAGGAGATCGGGAGTGATTGTCACCTGTCACCTTTTTCCTTGATGGGATTCATCCCATCCTACGGCCTTTTACCTTTCACCTGTTCCCTCGATGCCACGGCGAGTAATAGCGTATGTCACCCGGCGCATGGGCGATCACAGAGGAGAGCACGATGACCAGCATCCCCAACGGCAAATCGAAGCCGGGCCACCACAGCATCAGTCCCAGCAGCGCCAGCTTGAGCAGGATCACCAGCCCGCGCAGTTGCAGTAGCCAGAGCGCGGTGGCGTAGAGCGAGATTGCGACCAGGCCGATGCCCGAGAACAGGGTCAGCCACAGATAGGGCTGCCACAGCGCTTGCGGTGCCGCATACAGATAGGCACCGCCGAGACCGGCGACGCCGATCAGGTGCAGGGTGCGCAGGGTGATGTTGACCCAGCGCATACCGGTGAAGCTGCGGCTGGTTGCAGGGAAGAGGGTGCGGCGCAGGGACATGTGCGCCACTATAACAGACGAAGCGATCGGGGCAGGCGCGACTGCGGCAAAAAAAATCCCGGCCACAGCCGGGATGCAACCAAGGCCCGTCCCTGGCAGTGGCGTGGTTAAAAGATGTGTGTCAGCTGGACCGCGATGCGGTTGCCGATGCCGTCGAGGTTGTCATTGGGACCCTCGCCGCCACCCCAGTCAGGCGCTTCCGCCTTGTGGATTTCGTAGTTCAGGGTCAGCCGCGATTTTTTGTTGAAGTGGTAATTGATCCCGACAGTGGTGGTGGTGAACTCCATCAGAAAATCCCTCCCGGCAAACGGCCCTCCCGGCAGAGGCGTATCGTCGGTCAGGCGGTTGAAGACATCGTAACGCAGGTCGAACTGCCAGCGACTGCCGGGGAGGTAATAGCCGAGATCGAGATAATAACCATTGGCCTTCCCCTCCTCGCCGTTGCCCGCCGGCGCTGCAGGATTGATATCGAAAGTCGGCTTGTCGGGGCCGAGGAAGATCATCCCGTCACCGCGCATGTATTCGGCACTCAGCCGAAAGGGCATCTTCAGGTATTTGAAACCTATGCCCTGACGCTTGCGGTCGTACTCCTGCGGGTTGTAGCTGCCGTCATCGGTATTATCGAGCTGTCGCTTGCCATCCTGGCTCCAGAGGAACAGCTTGAGGCCTTCGGCACGGGGGCCGCTGCCGCCCAGGAGGAGTTCCGATGACCAGTAGAGGTAGCGATCCTTGTTGTCATTGTTATCGCCATGGTTGAGGCCGTTGCCGTTACCGAGCATCAGCGCATAGCTGTGTTCCCAGCCTGCTGCCTGAAAGCTGTCGAACAGCTGGATGCCGACATCGCGAAACGCACCGACGGGTCTGTCGAAACCGTTGAGGGTGCCATCACCAGGCAGAGTGGCCGGCGCGCTGTTGGCGGTATAGCGCGAGTTGGGAAACCGCTCCAGTAGCAACTGGTTGCTCACCGCGGTGAAGTTGATGTAGTCGAAGACATGGATCGCCTGCAGCCCCTCTTCGGCCCCGGGGTACTTGAACAGCCCGAAGCGGATGCGTGCCCCGGGGAGCTTGCTCACGGTGATGCTGGCATCGGTGACCCTGGCGCTGCCGCCCTTGGCGGCGGTGATCGCGTTATTGCCGAACTCGGTCAGCAGAAAATAATTCACACTGCTGTCGAGCGGAAAGCCGGTGCCGCGCACCCCCAGCCTGGCCCGGTTGACATTGAACTGGGACTGCGAGGTCAGGTTCGGCCCGATCAGTTTCGGTGGAATATAGCCGTCGGTTGCATTGGCATCGCTGTAGTCCTTCTGGTATTGGGCCTGGATAAAGCCCCACAGCTTCGCCCGTTCCGCCGCGCTCGCCGGCTCGGTCCCCTGCAGCATCAACCAGTTTGCGGCCTCAGCCTGCATAGTGCCGGCGACACACGCCAGCAGCGCGAGCACTCGTGCCGCATTGTTATGGAATTTTCTCATCCAAACTCTCCTATCGTTTTTCTTTTATTTCGCAGTCAGGGCTTGATCAGCTCATAGCCCTGCTTGCGCAGCGCCAGGATGCGCGTCACACCGCCCGAGTCGGTTGTCGCCAATCCGTTGATGGCTGGCGGCTCACCCAGCAGTTGCGTCATGTTCTCTATGGTGTTCTTGCAGGCGTGGAATTTGATGTCCGCATTTTCGACCAGGCTGCGGATGCGGGACTTGTTGGCATTGTCATCAAACAGCAGGCGCAGGCCGGGCCCGAACGCCACCACCTGGATGTCGACATTGTCGATGCCATAGGCTTTGACGATGTTGCCGGCGACATTGAGCACGAGTGTCTGTTTAAAGGGATCATCATCGCTGATCTGAAGCACCACCTTGTGCTCGGCAAAAGGTTTCTCCTCCGCCGTGAGCGGTGCCGCAAGCAGCAAGCCGAGTAGCAATGGCAGCCAAAGTCCGTACAATCTGTTGTTCATGGCGCAGTTCTCCTCAGGGTGGGGTTGTCTCGGTCGCCCCGGGAGAAATCCGCTGGTGCCCTCGTCCCGGCCGGCCTTAGCAGTAAGACGAAGCCATGAGAGGAACTATTCCGAAAACGGCGAAAATAAAGGTGGAATAAAAAGGGCCGCTATTACGTCTGACCACTACTACAACCATAAATAACGACACACCACCACAGGGCCGGATGCGATGACATTGCTTGGAGGACTTTGCCGAAACCGTGAGTTTCGGCTGAAACTGGAAAAGAGCAGGGGCAGGCTCTATCGCCTGGCCTACTCATGGTGCCACGCCCCGGAAATGGCCGACGATCTGACACAGGAGGCACTTTCCAGGGCACTGCGCCAAAGCGCACAGCTCAAGGATCTGGATGCGATGGAAAGCTGGCTGTTTCGCATCCTCTCCAATTGCTGGCACGACCATCTTCGTGCCAGGCGCGAAACGCTGCAGTTCGATGAGGAACGCCACCTCGACCCGGTGACACCGGAGTTGCTGAACCTGAGGCAACAGGACATCGACACCGTGAGGATGGCCGTTGCAGCCCTACCCGAGGGACAGAGACAGATCATCACTCTGGTGGACATCGAGGGCTGTCGTTATGCCGAGGTAGCCGGGATCCTGGAACTGCCCATCGGCACGGTGATGAGCCGCCTGTGCCGGGCACGCCAGGCACTCAAAGCGCAACTGCTCTCCAGAACAACCGTACCGGGCAGGCGGGTACTGCCCTTCAGGAGGTTGAAATGAAACGAAACGATCACTCACCGGTCTCCGCCGAGCAGTTGAACGCCTACATCGACGACGAACTCGATTTCGAGGAGCGGCAGCAGGTCTTCGAACAACTCAGCGGCGACGAGGAGCTGACCCACGAGGCGCAGGAGCTGCGCCAGTTGCGGGCGATGCTGCGTAATGCCTACCGGAATCCACCGCCGGCGCCGGGCCGCAGCAGGGTCCGCCAGGGGATGGGGCTCTCCCTGAAAGGGCTGGCCGCCGGGCTGCTGCTCGGCGTCGGAGCAATGACCGGCTGGTACGGTAATGAACGATTCGCCGGCAGCGCCCCTCTGCTGATGGATGAGCATGGCATCCAGCTCAATACGGCCGCGGTAAATCAGGAAAACCTGCTGCTTCATGTCAGTTCGAACGATCCGGCAAGAATGGAGGCGGCACTGACCTATGCCGAGCAGCAACTGGCGCTACACCGTGACCGGAACACCCCTTTTCACCTCGAGGTCGTGGCAAATGACGGGGGCATCGAACTGCTGCGGCACGACACCTCTCCATTCCCCCAGCGTATCGAGGCACTGCTGAGCAACTACGACAACGTCACTTTTCTCGCCTGCGCCAACGCCCTGCGCAAACTGCGTGAGCAGGGAGTGAAGGTGGAACTGCTTCCGGGCACCCGCAGCGACCACACCGCGCTCGACCAGATCATCGAGCGACTTGAAGGCGGCTGGCGCTACGTCAAGGCATAACAAGTAGGATGGGATGAATCCCATCAACGCAATGCAATCCTTGTCACTGACACATAAAAAAACCCCGCCGAGGGAACACCTCGGCGGGGTTTCTTTGGTTCGGCTTAGCGGGCCGGGCTTACATCATGCCCATGCCGCCCATGCCGCCCATGTCACCGCCCATGCCGCCGCCTGCAGGCTCGGACTTGGGGATCTCGGCGACCATCGCTTCGGTGGTGATCATCAGACCGGCCACGGAGGAGGCGTTCTGCAGGGCAGAGCGGGTCACCTTGGTCGGGTCGAGAATACCCATCTCGATCATGTCCCCGTACTCGCCGGTGGCGGCGTTGTAACCGTAGTTGCCTTCACCGCCCTTGACGTTGTTCAGCACCACGGAGGCCTCATCGCCGGCGTTGGTCACGATCTGGCGCAGCGGCTCTTCCATCGCACGACGGGCGATGGCGATGCCGATATCCTGGTCGTGGTTGGCGCCGGTGAGGCCCTCGAGGGCGTTCAGCGCACGCACCAGGGCGGTACCGCCGCCGGGCACCACACCCTCTTCCACTGCAGCGCGGGTGGCGTGCAGGGCGTCGTCGATGCGATCCTTCTTCTCCTTCATCTCCACTTCGGTGGCTGCGCCGACCTTGATCACCGCAACACCGCCGGCCAGCTTGGCCACGCGCTCCTGCAGCTTCTCCTTGTCGTAGTCGGAGGAGGTCTCTTCGATCTGGGCACGAACCTGGGCAACGCGGGCCTCGATGTCGGCCTTGGCGCCGGCACCGTCGACGATCACGGTGTTCTCCTTGGAGACCACGATGCGCTTGGCGGTACCCAGGTCGTTGATGGAGGCCTTCTCCAGTGACATGCCGACCTCTTCGGAGATCACCTGGCCGCCGGTGAGGATAGCCATGTCCTGCAGCATCGCCTTGCGGCGGTCTCCAAAGCCCGGAGCCTTGACCGCGGCAACCTTGACGATGCCGCGAATGGAGTTGACCACCAGGGTGGCCAGGGCCTCGCCCTCGACATCCTCGGCCACGATCAGCAGCGGCTTGCCGGACTTGGCAACGCCCTCGAGCACCGGCAGCAGTTCACGGATGTTGGAGATCTTCTTGTCGTACAACAGGATGTAGGGGTCGTCCAGCTCGGCGGCCATCTTCTCCTGGTTGTTGACGAAGTAGGGGGAGAGGTAGCCGCGATCGAACTGCATACCCTCGACCACGTCCAGCTCGTCGTGCAGGGAGGAACCCTCCTCGACGGTGATGACGCCGTCCTTGCCTACCTTGTCCATGGCGTCGGCGATGATCTTGCCGATGGCCTCGTCGGAGTTGGCAGAGATGGTACCGACCTGGGCAATCGCCTTGTTGTCGGTGCAGGGCTTGGAGAGCTTCTTCAGCTCCTCGACCGCGGCGATGACCGCCTTGTCGATGCCGCGCTTGAGATCCATCGGGTTCATGCCGGCGGTAACCGCCTTCATCCCCTCGCGCAGGATCGCCTGGGCCAGCACGGTGGCGGTGGTGGTGCCGTCACCGGCCACATCGGAGGTCTGGGAGGAGACCTCCTTCACCATCTGCGCACCCATGTTCTCGAACTTGTTCTCCAGTTCGATCTCCTTGGCGACGGAGACGCCGTCCTTGGTGATGGTCGGGGCGCCGAAGGACTTCTCCAGCACCACGTTGCGGCCCTTGGGACCGAGGGTGACCTTCACTGCGTTGGCCAGGGTGTTGACCCCCTTGACCATCAACTGGCGGGCGTCGTCAGAAAACTTGACTTCTTTTGCACTCATCGTGAACTTCCTCTTAACTCTTTGATATTCGTCGGATTCTGGCGGCAATTAGCCTTCGATAACGCCCATGATGTCTTCTTCGCGCATCATCAGCAGCTCTTCGCCTTCCACCTTGACAGCGGTACCGGCGTACTGGCCAAACATCACCTTGTCACCAACTTTGACATCCATCGGGCGGACCTCGCCGTTTTCCAGGATGCGGCCCTTGCCCACGGCGAGCACTTCGCCCTGGTTGGGCTTTTCGGCGGCAGAACCGGGCAGAACGATACCACCGGCAGTGGTGGTTTCCTCTTCCATGCGACGGACGAGCACACGGTCATGCAACGGACGAATGTTCATTCTTTTCTCCTTCAAACAAGCAAAAGATGTTAACGACATCGTGCCGTCCCCCTTCACAATCCGGGGTGACGGCGTGCCGCTTGGGGAATGGTACCATCTGTTAGCACTCCCCTCACGTGAGTGCTAATAATAAATGCCAAATGCGAATAGTCAAGAGATAAGGTTAAAGGGGCGGGGTGAGTTTGGAAGGGGATCGGGAGATCGGGAGATCGGGAGATCGGGAGATCGGGAGATCGGGAGATCGGGAGATCGGGAGATCGGGAGATCGGGAGATCGGGAGATCGGGAAGTCTGCCCCCCAAGTTTAATCCTGCAACAACGGACCTCGCGATTTCCCGGTCTTTACGCCTAGACATCGTCCTCTTCGCGGCGATAGTCGCCATCGAGGGTGCGGTGGCCCGGCCGCTCCGCCGGGCGTACCGGTCCCCGGCCATGCTGCATGGCGATCACGCCCCGCTCCAGCGCGGCGAGGATCAGTCGCTGCCTGAGCGGCGGGATAAGGCCGAGAAAGCCGATGGTATCGGTAAAAAAGCCGGGGGTCAGCAGCAGGGCACCGCTGATAATCAGCACCACCCCCTCGAGCATTGCTGCCGTGGGCAGTTCCCCCCGCGCCACGGCGGCCTGCACCTTGCCCAGGGTATAGAGCCCCTGATGGCGCAGCAGCAGAGCCCCGAGCAGTGCGGTGAAAACCACCATGAAAACCGTCGGGATAGCGCCGATGATCCCCCCCACCGTGATCAGGAGGTAGATCTCGAGCAGGGGAACGAGGATGAACAGTGCGAGGAAGATTCGGAACAAGGTTATAGCCAATTCAGGGTAAAGGTTTGTAGTATAACGTCCCCGGGCCAAGGATATAACCGCCCCCGGCCGATACACCACCCACACAACAAAAATCCTGAGCCGTGGGTTCATCAGGAGACTCCGGAGCGCCACATGCCGTACCGCCTGGCCATCACAACCTGCCCCGACATGGAGGTTGCCGAAACCATCGCCACCGCACTGGTCGAGGAACGACTGGCTGCCTGTGTCAACATCCTGCCCGGTGCCTTTTCGGTCTACGAGTGGCAGGGCAGGATCGAAAAGGAGCAGGAGCTGGTCCTGCTGATCAAGAGCCGCAGTGACCGGCTGCCCGCGCTGGAGAGACGCCTGCTGGAACTCCACCCTTATGAACTCCCGGAGCTTATCGTGGTCCCTCTGGTGGGAGGGTATGCTCCCTATCTTTCGTGGCTTGAGACCCAACTGGAAAAGAACTAATGAAGAAACTCATCACCACACTGCTCGCCCTGCTTCTCTCATTTGCCGTCATCGCCCAGGAGGAGGAACTGCTGGAACCGGAAAAGGCCTTCGCCCTGACGGTGACCGCACTGGATGCCGACAGCGTGCAGGCGCGCTGGGATATTGCCGAGGGGTACTACCTCTACCGCAGCAAATTCAAATTCAGCAGCGACACCGCCGACGTTACCCTGGGCGAGCCGAGCTACCCGGCAGGCAAGATCAAGCACGATGAGTTCTTCGGCGATGTCGAGACCTACCGCGGCTCGATCACCATTACCATCCCGGTCGAGCGCGCCGCCGGAGCCCCTGATACATTCACCATCACCGCCAACTCCCAGGGGTGTGCCGATATCGGCGTCTGCTATCCACCGCAGCGCCAGAGTCGCGAGGTTACCCTTGCCAGCGTGCCTGCCGCCTCCCCTTTGGCGGCGTTGACCAGCCCTGACAGGGGCTTCCTCACCGGCAACAGTGACGGCGAGATCCTCGAGCCGGATCAGGCCTTCCACTTCGATGCCATCGTCGAGGAGGGCAACACCATCCTCGCCCGCTGGGATATCACCCCCGGCCACTATCTCTATAAGGACAAGTTCCGCTTCACCCTCACCGATGCCGACGGCGTCACCCTCGGCCAGCCCGAGCTGCCCAGGGGTGAGGAGAAGGACGATGAATTCTTCGGCCGCATCGAGGTCTATCATAACCCGATCGAGGTCCGCCTGCCGCTGCTGCGCGAGAACCTGGAACCGACCGAGATCACCCTGCTGGTCAGCTACCAGGGTTGCGCCGATATCGGCATCTGCTACCCGCCGCAGAAGAAGTCGCTCTCCCTGGCCTTACCGGAAGGCAGCGCCGTTGCCGCAACGCCACAGGCCGCCCCCGTTTCCGCCGCCGCTCCTGCTGTTCCGCTCTCCGAACAGGACCAGTTGGCCGCAGCCCTGGCCGGAGGCAATACCGCCTGGACCATCCTGCTCTTCTTCGCCGCCGGCCTGCTGCTCGCCTTTACCCCCTGCGTCTTCCCGATGATCCCGATCCTCTCGAGCATCATCGTCGGCCAGGGCGCCGCGATCACCACGCGCAAGGCCTTCATGCTCTCACTGACCTACGTCCTGGCGATGGCCGCCACCTACACCGTCGCCGGCATCATCGCCGGGCTGTTCGGCGCCAACCTGCAGGCGGCGTTCCAGAACCCGTGGATCCTCACCAGCTTCGCCGCGGTCTTTGTCGCCCTCTCCTTCTCCATGTTCGGCTTCTTCGAGCTGCAACTGCCCTCGGCGCTGCAGAGTAAGCTGGCCGAGGTGAGCAACAAGCAGCAGGGCGGTACCCTCACCGGGGTGGCCATCATGGGCCTGCTCTCGGCGCTGATCGTCGGCCCCTGTGTCGCCCCGCCACTGATGGGCGCACTCATCTATATAGGCCAGACCGGGGATCCGTTGCTCGGCGGCGCCGCCCTGTTCGCCCTCTCCCTCGGCATGGGCGCACCGCTGGTGGCCATCGGCACCGCCGGCGGCAAATACCTGCCCCACGCAGGCGGCTGGATGGACGCGGTCAAGGCGGTATTCGGCGTACTGTTGCTGGCGGTGGCTGTCTGGATGCTCGAGCGCATCCTGCCCGCCGCCGTGACGATGCTGCTGTGGGCGCTGCTGCTCATCACCTCCGCTGTCTACATGGGCGCCGTCGATGGCGTCAGGGAGGGCGCCTCGGGCTGGCGCAAGCTGTGGAAGGGGCTCGGCCTGGTGCTACTGCTGCAGGGGGCACTGATGCTGACCGGCCTGGCCGCCGGCAACGCCGATCCGCTGCAGCCGCTCAAGGGGCTTGGCTTCGGCGCCGGTACCGCGCAACCACAGCACCTGAACTTCAAGACCATCAAGAGCGTCGCCGACCTGGAGCGGGAGGTGGCGGCCGCCGCGGCCGCCGGCCGGCCGGTAATGCTCGATTTCTATGCCGACTGGTGCATCTCCTGCAAGGAGTTCGAGAAGTACACCTTCAGCCAGCCACAGGTCATCGCAGCACTGGGTGATGCCGTCACGCTGCAGGCGGACGTTACCGCCAACGACGAGCATGACCAGGCCCTGCTCAAACGCTTCAGCCTCATCGGTCCCCCCGGCATCATCTTCTACGATACTGCCGGCAACGAACTGAGCGCCCACCGGGTGGTCGGCTTCATGCCGCCGGAGGCCTTCGCCGCCCATGTCCAGCGGGCGTTGCCGCGCTGAAGATCGTGAGGGCGTGGGGGCGTGAGATCGGCAGATGGTAATACGCGGGGTAGCGATCTCACGCCCGACGATCTGCCGATCTCGCGTTTTTCCGCCCCCTCTTTGTGACCTACGTCACATCACAAACAGTGGGAAACTTGCGATTATCTGCACTGAACACGCAGGAAACCGGCTTTTCTGGACATTTTCCCGGCCCTATTGCAAAATGGCGCCCTTCCCCAAGGCCCTGATCTGAAGAAAAAGAACAAACCGGCCGGGAACTGCAAAGAATCAGTCCTCATCAGGGCGAAACAGGATCACGACATGGCCAAATTGCTGGTGCTTAACGGCCCAAACCTCAATCTGCTGGGCACCCGTGAACCGGGCCATTACGGCACCGATACCCTGGCCGCCATCGATGAGCGCCTGAAGCAGCAGGCAGAGCAGGCAGGACATAGCCTGGAGAGCTTCCAGAGCAATGCCGAACATGAACTGGTGGCACGCGTCCACCAGGCACGGGAGGAGGGTATCGGCTGGATCATCATCAATCCCGCCGCCTTCACCCACACCAGCGTCGCCCTGCGCGACGCACTCGCCGGAGTCGCTATCCCGTTCATCGAGGTGCACCTCTCGAATGTCCATGCCCGGGAGACGTTTCGCCGGCACTCCTATTTTTCAGATATCGCCAGCGGCGTCATCAGCGGCCTCGGGGCCCAGGGATACGAGCTGGCACTGGCGGCGGTGATCCGTCGCCTCGCCGAATAAACCACATCATAACAACAGGTCCTTAGCACAATGGATATTCGCAAAGTCAAAAAACTTATCGAATTGCTGGAAGAATCCGGAATCGCCGAAATCGAGATCCACGAAGGCGAAGAGTCGGTACGCATCAGCCGTCACAGCCAGAACGCGCCAGCCATCTATGCCGCTCCGCAACCGCTAGCGGCGGCCCCCGCGGCTCCTGCAGCCGCCGCGGCACCCGCAGCCGCCGAAGAGAGCCCGGCCATCCCCAGCGGCCACCCGGTGACCTCGCCTATCGTCGGCACCTTCTACCGCTCTTCGTCACCGACTGCCAAGGCGTTCGTTGAGATTGGCCATAACGTCAATGTGGGCGACACCCTGTGCATCATCGAAGCGATGAAGATCATGAACCAGATCGAGGCCGACAAGGCAGGCGTGATCAAGGCCATCCTGGCTGAAAACGGCGAGCCCGTGGAATACGGCCAGCCGCTCTTCATCATCGAGTAATGTCACTCAAGAATAACAAGCAGAAATCCTATGTTTGACAAGATCGTTATTGCCAACCGGGGCGAGATCGCCCTGCGTATCCTGCGCGCCTGCCGCGAACTGGGTATCAAGACCGTAGCGGTGCACTCGGTCGCGGACCGCGACCTCAAGCATGTGCGCCTTGCCGACGAATCGGTGTGCATCGGCCCGGCCTCATCGACCGAAAGCTACCTCAATGTGCCGGCCCTGATCAGTGCCGCCGAGGTGACCGACGCGGTCGCCATCCATCCCGGCTACGGCTTCCTCTCGGAGAACGCCGATTTTGCCGAGCGCGTGGAAGAGAGCGGCTTCGTCTTCATCGGCCCCAGGCCTGAGACCATCCGCCTGATGGGCGACAAGGTCTGCGCCATCGAGGCGATGAAAAAGACCGGCGTACCCACAGTACCCGGGTCCGACGGCCCGCTCGGCGACGACCCGGACACCAACCTGCGCATCGCCCGCCAGATCGGCTATCCGGTGATCATCAAGGCCGCCGGCGGCGGCGGTGGACGCGGCATGCGCGTGGTGCACAGCGAGGGCCACCTGCTCAACGCCATCTCCCTGACCAAGAACGAGGCCGGCGCAGCCTTCGGCAACGACATGGTCTATATGGAGAAATTCCTGGAAAATCCGCGCCATGTGGAGATCCAGATCCTGGCCGACACCCACGGCAACGCGATCCATCTCGGTGAGCGCGACTGCTCGATGCAGCGCCGCCACCAGAAGGTGATCGAAGAGGCGCCGGCTCCGGGCATCAGCGAGGAGGTGCGGCAGAAGATCGGCCGCCGCTGCGCCCAGGCCTGTGTCGATATCGGCTATCGCGGCGCCGGCACCTTCGAGTTCCTCTACGAAGACGGCGAGTTCTACTTCATCGAAATGAACACCCGCGTGCAGGTCGAGCACCCGGTCACCGAGATGATCACCGGTGTCGACATCGTGCGTGAGCAGATCCTGATAGCAGCCGGCGAAAAGCTCGGCTACAGCCAGGACGACATCCGGATCAACGGCCATGCCATCGAGTGCCGCATCAACGCCGAGGACCCGAAGAGCTTCATGCCCTCTCCCGGCACCATCGAGCGGGTGCACATGGCCGGCGGTCCCGGGGTGCGCGTCGACTCGCACATCTACAACGGCTACAAGGTACCGCCCTACTACGACTCGATGATCGGCAAGCTCATCTGCCACGGCCCGACCCGCGACATCGCCCTGGCACGCATGCGCACCGCGCTGGACGAGACCATCATCGAGGGGATCAAGACCAACATCCCGCTGCACCAGATGCTGGTGGAAGATGCCGGGTTCGAGGCGGGTGGCACCAATATCCACTATCTGGAGAAGAAGCTCGGCCTCTAGAACGGCTCTGCTTCACCACTGAAGAAAGGGCGGCTTTGGTCGCCCTTTTTTTCAGTTCAAAGTTCAAAGTTCAAGGTTCAAGGTTCAAGGTTCAAGGTTCAAGGTTCAAGGTTCAAGGTTCAAGGTTCAAGGTTCAAGGTTCAAGGTTCAAGGTTCAAAGTTCAAGGTTCAAAGTTCAAGGTTCAAGGTTCAAGGTTCAAGGAAATGGTGCCCTTTGAACTTTCATCTTTAAACTTTGAACTTCCATCTCCGAAGCTCTGGTAAGATCCGCACCTCCGATAACCTCAATCCGAGAATCCCATGCCCTGGCTCCAACTCACCTTCTACTCCACCAAGGAAAAGGCCGAAGCGCTCGCCGAGCTCCTCTCCGAGGCAGGCGCTGCTGCCGTGACGATGCAGGATGCAGCGGATCAGCCGCTGTACGAGCCGCCGCCGGGCGCCACGCCGCTGTGGCAGCTGACCAATGTGGTCGGGCTGTTTGAGGAGGACACCGATGGCGATGCCATCGTGCAGCAACTCAAGGGGCAGTGGCAGGGCGAGTTTCCGGAGTTCCGCAGCGAGGTGCTGGAGGACCAGGACTGGGAGCGGGCGTGGATGGATGAGTTCAAGCCGATGCGCTTTGGCGAGCGGCTGTGGATCGTGCCGAGCTGGCACGAGCCGCCGGAGGGCGATACGGTCAACATCCTGCTCGATCCGGGGCTGGCTTTCGGCACCGGCACCCACCCCACCACCCGGCTCTGCCTGGAGTGGCTCGACGGCCATGATGTCGCCGGCAAGAGCGTGATCGACTACGGCTGCGGCTCCGGCATCCTCGCCCTGGCGGCGGCACTGCTCGGCGCCGCGTCGGTGATCGGGGTGGACAACGACCCGCAGGCGCTGGTCGCCACCCTGGACAACGCCGCGCGCAACGGGGTGAGCCTCCGCGCCTACCTGCCGAAGGAGGCGCCGCAGGAGCCCGCCGATATCCTGGTGGCCAACATCCTGGCAGGCCCACTCATCGAGCTGGCGCCGCGCCTGGCCGCACTGGTGAAGCAGGGGGGGGCGATCGCCCTCTCCGGCATCCTGCCAGAGCAGGCTGAAAGCGTCTCCAGTGCCTACACCGAGTGGTTCGTGATGCAACCGCCGGTGGAGCACGACGGCTGGATACGGCTCGAAGGGATCAAGCAGGCATAAAAAAACGCCGCTCTCAGAGCGGCGCTTTTTTCATATGCGTTGCAGTTAGAACTCCACCGCCAGCTGTACCGTAACGGTTGTCGCCTCCTCGCCACTGCCGCCGTCGTTGACGGCATAATCCTTCTGCCTGGCGTATTCGGCAGCAAGGGTCGCCCCTTCCATCACCTCATAGGCAACGGTTGCCGCGGTGACCGTTTCCGGCAGGCCTATAAAGAGCGCCTCGCGGGTCTTCTGGTAACCCGCCGCCAGGGTCACGCCGCCGCCGAGCTCGATACCCAGTTCGATATTGCTCGCCGAGGGGCGCTCCTCGTTGGTGACGCTGCCGTCCAGATCCCCGTTGGTGAAGTGCTTCAGGGCGCCCACATGCTCGCCAAGGAGGGTGACGGGGCCGAGAGTCGCGGAAAGATAGGCACTGGCGCCGGCCACGCGGGTGTCGACCTCGCCAACATTAGTCCCGCCGACTGCCAGCTCCTGCAGGGTATCGGAGTCGGCGATGTTGGAGATGTAGCTCACGCCCACATCGAATACCCCATCCTGCGCATAACCGAGGCTGAAACCGCCGGAGAACTCATTGTCGTCGCCATTAGCGACGGTGCTCGCCCGGTCGGAATCGCCGCTGAACAGATATACCGAGCCATAGAGCCCGCTGCCGGCACCCTCGAGCATCAGCACCGTCTCCACCGTCTCGCCCATCGCCAGGGTCTGCGGGTCGGAAACCATGAAGCTGTCGAAACGGCCGAACGGCACGTACATCTTGCCGGCGGTAAAGGCCAGCGAGTCGTTCAGCCCGAGAGTGACCGTACCCTCATCGAGGCCGAAGTCGGTCGCATCCTCCTCGTAAAGGAAGGCGATGTGCGCGCTGAGACGCTCGTTGATCTCGGAGTCGAGGGCAAGCTCGACCGTAGCGAGAGTGACATCACTGGTCTTGGCGCCGGCATAATCCTCGGCAGCGAGCGCCTCAACCTCGACCAGACCGCCGATCTCGAGTGTCGGCTCCGCCACCGCGAGCGAGGACAACATCATCGCCGCCACACCGGACAAGATTCTCTTGTCTCTGTTTTTTGTATGATTCATTCTTTTCGACTCCCCCATTTAAAAAGCATTCAAAAGCGGCAGAAGGATACCCGAGTTCTCCAGCATGACAAACCCCGGCCAGATGAAGGACTCGCGCCCCTGCCGCCCGTACTCGACCCACCGCAGGGTGCAAAACTTGGAAGCACCGGCAAAATAGGCTAATTTGTTCGACCATTAGATGAAGAACCGATGGACCGACGACGGTCCCGACAGCCTGCCCATACATGTATACCCAGTGTCCTTCCTGCAAGACGGTCTTTCGTCTGCCTCCCGATCTGCTCAATGCGGCGCGCGGGCAGGTACGTTGCAGCCGCTGTCGAACCGTCTTCAACGGTCTCGAGCATCTGTTCCGGCAACGCGCTGACGAAACCGACACGCGCACCCCCGCCAGTGAAGCCGGCGAACAGGCTGACAGGCCCGATGCAGGGCCACGCCCCGTCCACGAAGCCGTTCGGCAGGACGGCGATGACGCCCGCGGGCATGGCACCGAGGAAGCCGGGTTCGGGGCCATAGCCGAGGGAGCAGCTGTTACCTCCGATAAGGCGCCGGAGGAAGAGCCCTCCCTGGCGGACACCTCGCCGCTCCCGGACGGGGAGACGCAGAGCGAATCGCTGCAGGAGGCCGCTCCGCCAGTCGAGACGCCTCCGGAGAGCGCCGGTGAGCCGCACCCCTGGCAGTTCCCTGTCGAGGGTGCGGCACCCGACGCCCCGGAGGAGGAGCCCCCTGCAGAGGAAGCGGATGAGAGTGCCGCAATAGCGCCAACTGCGCCGTTATCTGGCGTGGGTCAGACGCTGGATCTGTTCGCCGAGGCGGCCGAGGAAACGCCCCATGCCCTCGACGCAACAGAACCCGTCGGGCAACGGCACACCGATGAGGAGGCGTCGCCGGTCGAACCCGATGTGGCCGTTGCGGCCACGCTCGCAGGAGAGGCGTTCGACGAGGCGCTCCTCTCCATCTTCGAGCCGCAGGAAGCCCCGCCGGTTACGGCACCTGAATCGATAGAGAGCACCGTGATGGCCGGTGGTGCCGATGATGAGGGCTATCTCCCGCAAGAGGAGAACATGATGGCTGAGGTCGGGATGGCCGCAGCGCCCTCCATTGCCGAGATCCTTGAGGCGCATGCGCCGGAGCCCCCGTCAGCCTTAGCGGAAAACCTCCCCACGGTCGGGGAGACGGGGTGCGAGGAGGAACCACCCGTCGCAACGGCCCGTGGAGATGAGCCGCCTACCCCGGAGGCGGTGGCTGAGGAGGAGGAAATTCCCGAGTGGCCGCCGACGGAGGAGGTTGCAGACGAAGCCGTCCTCGAGGGGAGCGAACGGCAGCAGGATGACCCGGCTGCAGAACAAGCCCCCGATGGCACTCCGCCCCCTTCCCGCCCGGCCGTGGAGAGAACCGGCTACAGCCTGCCGCTTGAGCAGGAGGCGGCACGCGCCGGCCTGTTCGGGGCGCTGCTCTGGGGCGGCGGCATCGTGCTGCTGCTGGCAGGCCTGGTGCTGCAATACCTCTACTACCATCGTGTGGGGCTGGCGGAAAACGCCACCCTGCGCCCGCTGCTGTCACAGATGTGCGAGCTCACCGGCTGCCGCCTGCCGCCGCGCCGGGAGCTGGGAAAGATTGTGCTGGGCAACCACCTGGTACAGTCCCACCCGCGCTACGAAAACAGCCTGCTGATCACCGCCACCCTGGTGAACCGAGCCGACTTCAGCCAGCCCTACCCGGTCGTGGAGGTGGTCATGACCGACCTCGGGCAGAGGGTGGTCGCTCGACGCCGCTTTCTGCCGGGGGAGTACCTGGTCGGCAACAGTGGTACCACCGGCCTGAGCCCGGGTTCAGAGGTGCCCCTGATGCTGGAGGTGGTCGACCCGGGCAAGAACGCCGTCGGCTTCGAATTCAATTTTTACTAGTACTGCAGAGACGAGAGTCGAGAGGAGAGGTACGAGGGATGGAGTACGCTTCGCGTACAAGCCAATATTACCGCGAGATCAACGAGCACCTCCCCTCGAATCCTTAACCCTCGTATCTCGTACGTGCCTTGAAGACAAACGGCACTTTATACCGACGCCGTAAGCCGGTATCATTACCGACCCGCTGGAACACAAGCTTTGCCCGCACCATGCGCATTGGACCCTACACACTAAAGAACAACCTGGTACTGGCCCCAATGGCGGGTGTCACCGATCGCCCCTTCCGCCAGTTGTGCCGGGAGATGGGTGCAGGCATGGCGGTATCCGAAATGGTCTCCTCCAACTCCCTGCTGTGGGGCAGTGAAAAGACCAAACGCCGCGCCGATCACAGCGGCGAAACCGAACCCCGCTCGGTACAGATCATGGGCGCCGACCCGCGACTGATGGCCGAGGCCGCCCGCTACAACGTCGACAACGGCGCACAGATCATCGACATCAACATGGGTTGCCCGGCGAAGAAGGTGTGCAACGTGCTGGCCGGCTCGGCGCTGCTTCGCGACGAGAGGCTGGTCGGCGAGATCCTCGATGCGGTGGTCGCCGCCGTACCCGAGGTGCCGGTCACCCTCAAGATCCGCACCGGCTGGGACCGGGACAACCGTAACGGCATCGCCATCGGCCGCATCGCCGAGGCCGCCGGCATCCAGGCACTGGCGGTGCACGGACGCACCCGCGCCGACGCCTACACCGGCGAGGCCGAGTACGAGACCATCGCCGCGATCAAGGCGGCGCTCGCCATTCCGGTGATCGCCAACGGCGATATCACCACCCCGGAGAAGGCGCGCCACGTGCTGGAGGTCAGCGGCGCCGATGCGGTGATGATCGGCCGCGCCGCCCAGGGCCGCCCCTGGATCTTCCGCGAGGTGGAGCATTACCTGCGCACCGGCGAGAGGCTGCCCGAGCCGGGCCTCGAGGAGGTGCGCGACATCCTGCTCGGCCACCTGCACAACCTTTACGAATTCTATGGCGAATACACCGGCGTGCGCATGGCGCGCAAGCATATCTCCTGGTACAGCAAGGGCCAGCGCCACGGCGGTGCCTTCCGCCAGGCGGTCACCCGCGTCGAGGAAGCGGCCCAGCAACTGGCCATGGTGCAATCGTTTTTCGAGGAACTGATAGACAACAGGGAGATTGCGGCGTGAACGAGTCCTGCCAAAATCCACTAAACGGCTGCGTACGCAAGGCACTGGAGAAATACTTTACCGATCTCGAAGGTGACAACCCCGGCGAACTCTATCAGCTGATGCTCGGCGAGGTGGAGCGCCCGCTGCTGGAGAAGGTGATGCAGCACACCAAAGGCAACCAGACCCAGGCCTCGCAACTGCTCGGCATCAACCGCGGCACACTGCGCAAGAAACTCAAACAGTACGGATTAGACAACTAAGACCTCTGACGCAAAGGACGCAAAGACGCAGAGAACGCAAAGAAATTATTAGGTGGGCGGCAACTCGCTGCATATCCTCACAAACCTTTGCGCGCCCTTTGCGTCTTTGCGATCTTTGCGTTGAGTCTTTTACCAATTAAGGACACAACATGAACAAGATCCAGCGCGCGCTCATTAGCGTCTCCGACAAGAGCGGCATCGTCGACTTCGCCAGGGAGCTTACCGGCTTCGGCGTGGAGCTCCTCTCCACCGGCGGCACCGCCAAGTTGCTTGCCGACAACGGTATCGCCGTGATCGAGGTCTCCGACTACACCGGTTTCCCAGAGATGATGGACGGCCGGGTCAAGACCCTGCACCCGAAGATCCACGGCGGCATCCTCGGTCGCCGCGGTACCGACGATGCGGTGATGGCCGAGCACGGCATCGGCGGCATCGACATGGTGGTGGTCAACCTCTACCCCTTCGAGCAGACCGTGGCCAGGCCGGACTGCACCCTGGAGGATGCCATCGAGAACATCGACATCGGCGGCCCGACCATGATCCGCGCCGCGGCGAAGAACCACAGGGACGTCACCATCGTGGTCGATGCGGCAGACTACGGCCGGGTGCTCGAGGAGATGAAGGCCAACGGCGGCGCCACCACCTACCCGACCCGCTTCGACCTGATGGTCAAGACCTACGAGCACACCGCCCGCTACGACGGCATGATCGCCAACCATTTCGGCAGGCTGGTCGGCGGTGGTGAACCCTCCGATTTCCCGCGCACCTTCAACCTGCAGGTCCAGCAGGTCCAGACCATGCGCTACGGCGAGAACCCGCACCAGAAAGCCGCCTTCTTCATCGAGCACAACGCCCCGACCGGCTCCATATCCACCGCCCGCCAGCTGCAGGGCAAGGAGCTCTCCTACAACAACATTGGCGACACCGATGCGGCGCTGGAGTGCGTCAAGCAGTTCGATGAAGGCCCGGCCTGCGTCATCGTCAAGCACGCCAACCCCTGCGGCGTGGCCATCGGCGCCTCGCTGCTCGAGGCCTACGACCGCGCCTACGCCACCGACCCGGAGTCGGCCTTCGGCGGCATCATCGCCTTCAATCGCGAGCTCGACGGCGAGACCGCCAGGGCGATCGTCGAGCGCCAGTTCGTCGAGGTGATCATCGCGCCGAAAGTCTCCGCCGCGGCCATCGAGGCGGTGAGCGCCAAGCAGAACGTGCGCCTGCTCGAGTGCGGCGAATGGGGTAGCGCCGGCGAGACCCTCGACTTCAAACGGGTCAATGGCGGCCTGCTGGTGCAGTCATCCGATCTCCTGCTCTCCAACGAGATCAAGGTGGTAACCAGGCGCGTCCCCAGCGAGCAGGAGATGAAGGATCTGCTGTTCGCCTGGCGCGTGGCCAAGTTCGTCAAGTCCAACGCCATCGTCTACGGCAAGGGCAACATGACCATCGGCGTCGGCGCCGGGCAGATGAGCCGCGTCAACTCCGCGCGCATCGCCGGCATCAAGGCCGAACACGCCGGTTTGGAAGTCAAAGGCTCGGTGATGGCCTCCGACGCCTTCTTCCCCTTCCGCGACGGCATCGACAACGCCGCCGAGGCGGGCATCGCCGCGGTGATCCAGCCCGGCGGCTCGATGCGCGACGAGGAGGTGATCGCCGCCGCCGACGAACACGGCATGGCGATGGTGTTCACCGGCATGCGCCATTTCCGCCATTGATAACAATTATTCAAAACGCAAAGGGCGCGGAGACGCAAAGTACGCAAAGTGATCAGAAGCTGGACTCCGGGCCGTTCTCACAGCATCCCTGTTGAGCTGGCAACGTGACAAGTGCCTGATCACTCTCTGCGTTCTTTGCGTCTCTGCGTCCTTTGCGTTTAATTCTTTTCCCTCATTCGCAACGCCGCGGCTCCCCGGCCTCCCCCTCCTTGACGATGCGATAGTGATCCAGCACCTCCCCCGTCGGGGTGATGAAGCGCCCCTCCAGGGTGTTGCCGTCGATATCCAGCAGCAGTGAACCAAGCTCACGCAACGCCACCGCCATCGCAGGGTGGTCGAGCGGGCCGTTGTCGGCGTAGGCGCTGGAGCCCACCACGTTGTAGATAGCGCCGGCATGGGGTGTGAGCCCCTCCGGCTTGCGGTAGGGCGGCTCATTGCCCATCCCCTTGTCGAGGATCATCGCCGGTTCGAGGCTTTGTGAGGGGCCGTAGTGACACCCCATCAGGTAGCTGCGCTCGTATACATGACTGTGGCCGCTGAGCACCAGATCGACCCCTGCGGCCTCCAGCAGCGGCAGGGCATTCTCTCGCATCTCCTGCATCCGTCCGCCGCTGTCGCGCTCGCTATCCGAGTCGTGCGAGCCCTTGCTGTAGGGCGGGTGGTGGAACAGGGCGATGAGCCAGGGCTGGCGGGTCTCCGCGAGGTCCCGCTCGAGCCAGCGCAGCATCTCGCCATCGCGGGAACGGTCGGTGGCGTGGGAGTCGAGGAGGACGAAATGCGCCTGGCCGTAGTCGAAGGAGAAAAAGTGCTCGTCGCCCGAGGGCACCCCGCCCGCCTCGGCGTTCTCGGGGAAACTGAAGATGCGGTAGAAGGCCCAGCGGCGGGCATCGTGGTTGCCGTGCACCGGCCAGTAGGGCACGTTGCGCAGCAGGTCGGAATAGGGCTCGAACAGGTGTTGCTGGAACTCGCTGTTGCGCCCGTAGCTGTAGGCGTTGTCCCCGGTAGAGAACCAGAGGTCCAGTGCAGGCAGGTCCTGGCGTGGATTGTCCTCTATCCACTCCAGCACCGCATCGCGACCATCCAGGGTGGTCGCTAGGGCACGGCCCGGGTCGCCCTGCACCCAGATGCGCAGCGGGCGCGCACGGCCCGGCTCGGGCGCGGTCCGGAACCAGTACTCCGTGCCGCCATAGGCGCTCTCCTCGCCGCTTCCCACGCTGTACCAATAGCGGGTATCAGGCCTGAGACCGGTGATGCGCAGCGCATGCTCTTGCGTGGGCTGCGGCTCCGCCACCTGCCTGTCGAGTCCTCCCGGCGCCGTCCCGTAGTGCACCACACCCCGAACCGGCTCTGCGCTCTGCCAGCGAAGGGTGATGCCGTCGGGGCTCTGCATCTGCAGATAGGGCGCGCGCGCGCCGTGGTAGGTGGCATCGTCGACGTAGAGCCACGCCTGCCAGGCCACCACCGCCAACAGCAGCAACAGCACGGCTCCGGCGACGCGGCGCCCCCCTTTTCTTACTCTCGGACTCAACAAACTCTCTCTCCTGCCAGGCGGAACTTCCTGGAATATCGCGGCACTAAAGATGCGCGGCGGTACAAACACGGCCACGGGCAACCGCATAATACTTTCCGAAGGCCGGTGTAGCGCGCTGATTTTCGGTTATAGGCCGCAAGGACGCAGCCTTCAAGCCGACAGGGATGTATTCACGGCGTACCGGAAATCAGGGCGTTGCACCAGGCTGGCTGCGGACCTCATGTAAGTATGCGCTCACCCTGAACGAGGGTTGCCATACCTTACCGCCATGCCGCCCTATGATACAATTGCGCTGCAGCGCTCACGACGGCTTTGCGATGCAGCCCCGGATGAACATACCCTGGACCATGAGCTTGATTTACCGAATCCCCCCCCTGACCCGTTTCATCGGCCTGACCGCACTGGTCTATGTCGCCATCTTCTTCGCCGCCCGGCTCGTCTTCTGGCAGCTGTACGACAACCCCAACGACCCGCTGGCCAATGGCGACCTGCTCCAGGCGCTCTACATCGGCCTCAAATTCGACCTGCGCCTGGCCCTGCTCATCATCCTGCCGATGCTGCTGCTGGGCTGGCTAAAACCGCTGAGTCCGTTCGACAGTGGCTTTGGCCGCAAGTTCTGGCTCGCCTACCTGCTGCTGGCGACACTGGGGGCGGTGCTGTTCTACGTCACCGATTTCGGCCACTACGCCTATCTGCACGTGCGTGTCGACTCGACCGTGCTGCGTTTTCTCACCAACCCGCTGATCTCGCTGGAGATGGTGTGGCAGAGCTATCCGGTGATCCCGTGGCTCATCGCCCTGGCGCTCCTGCTGGGCGCCTTCGTCTTCGCCATACGGCGCATGCTGCGTATCCATGCCCAAGCCCGGCACGAGCCGCTGCACGGCTGGCGCAAGACGGTGATGGTCTGTGCCACCCTGTTCCTGGTGCTGTTCGGCATCTACGGCAAGATCTCCTGGTACCCGCTGCGCTGGAGCGACGCCTTCTTCAGCAATCACGCCTTCGCCTCCACGGTCGCCTTCAATCCGGTGCTCTACTTCTACGACACCTACAAGAACGGTGGCATGCCCTACGACGAGGAGGCGGTGAAGCGCGATTACCCACAGGTGGCCGGCTATCTCGGGGTCGACAACGCCGACGCCTCGGCGCTGACATTTGCCCGCCAGGTGGCCCCGGTCAACCAGCCCGGCAAACCCTTCAACGTCGTGGTGGTGATCCTCGAATCCTTCGCCGCCTACAAGTCCGGGCTCTCCGGCAACCCGCTGCAGCCGACCCCCCATTTCGACGCGGTGGCCGAAAAGGGCCTCTACTTCCCCAATTTCTATACCCCGACCACCGGCACCGCCCGCTCGATGTTCTGCGCCGTCACCGGCATCCCCGACGTGCAGCTGGGCGACACCTCCTCGCGCAACCCCACCATCGTCAACCAGCACGTGATCATGGATGAGTTCGCGGGTTACGAGAAGTACTACTTCCTCGGCGGCAGCGCCAGCTGGCGCAACATCCGCGCCATGCTGGCCAACAATATCCAGAACCTGAATATCTACGAAGAGGGAAGTTACGAGTCGCCGCGCATCGACGTCTGGGGGATCTCCGACCTTGACCTGTTCAAGGAGGCGCACAAGGTGCTGCAGCACGAGAAGAAGCCCTTCTTCGCCGTGATCCAGACCTCCGGCAACCACCGTCCCTACACCATCCCGGCCAACAACGAGGGTTTCGAGCTGCGCGATGCCAGCCAGGAAGAGCTGGAGCGGTACGGCTTCGAGTCGGTCGATGAGTTCAACTCCTACCGTTTCATGGACCACAGCATCGGCTACTTCATGCAGAAGGTGAAGGAAGCGGGCTACTTCGACAACACGCTGTTCGCGTTCTTCGGCGACCACGGCATCACCGGCTACGCCGGGCGCCACGCCGCCAAAGCCGACAGCCAGCTCGGCCTCGGCAGCAACCGCGTGCCCTTCGTGCTCTACTCCCCCGCCCTCATCCCCGAAGGGCGGGTGGTGGAGAGCGTCGCCAGCGAGACCGATGTGATGACTACGCTGGCCAGCCTCACCGGCCACGCCCATACCAACACCACCCTCGGCCGCGACCTGCTGAATCCGCGCTTTGATCAGGACCGCCACGCCTTTATCATTGCCCACGCGGCCAGGACCCAAATCGGCGTGGTCAACCGGGATTTCTACTTCCAGATGCCGATCGACGCCGATGAGGGAGCACTCTATCGCCTCGACAGCGATGAGCCGAGGCAGGATGTGAGTTCACAGCACCCCGATCTGGCCGAAGAGATGAAGGGACTGACCCGCGGCCTCTACGAATCGGCCCGCTACATCACCAACAACAATCCCCGCCTTGACGGCGAGGGGAAGGTCATCGCCAAGTCGGAATAAATTTAACCACGAAAAGCACGAAGGTAAGGACCACCACAGAGACAGGAGCTTGTGTGGTGAAGGTATACCGAGTTTATTTTCTGCACTTCCTGGTCTGGGAAATCCGGGGCGTTTGATGGGCTGTAATTAATCCTTCGTGCTCTTCGTGTGCTTCGTGGTGATATCTTTATACGCATTTTTTTAAATCATTACAGGCAGATCAATGAACGTACTGGTTATCGGCAGCGGCGGGCGCGAACATGCGCTGGCCTGGAAGGCGGCGCAGTCGCCGGATGTGGAAAAGGTCTTCGTCGCCCCCGGCAATGCCGGCACCGCGCGCGAGGCGAAGCTGGAGAACGTCGCCATCGGCGTCGAGGATATCGAGGCGCTCATCGCCTTTGCCCGCGACAACGCCGTCGACCTCACCATCGTCGGTCCCGAGGCGCCGCTGGTGATCGGTGTGGTCGACGCCTTCGAGCAGGCCGGACTGCGCTGCTTCGGCCCGCGCAAGGGGGCAGCCCAGTTGGAGGGCTCCAAGGCCTTCACCAAGGATTTCCTCGCCCGCCACGCTATCCCCACCGCCGCCTACGCCAACTTCACCGACATCGACCAGGCGCTGGCCTACCTGCACGAACAGGGCGCGCCCATCGTGATCAAGGCCGACGGCCTGGCCGCCGGCAAGGGGGTCATTGTGGCCATGACCGAGGCCGAGGCCGAGGCGGCGGTATGCGACATGCTTGCCGGAAACGCCTTCGGCGAGGCGGGCAGCCGCGTCGTCATCGAGGAGTTCCTCGAGGGGGAGGAGGCGAGCTTCATCGTCATGGTCGACGGCGAGCACATCCTGCCAATGGCCACCAGCCAGGATCACAAACGGGTCGGCGAAGGCGACACCGGACCCAATACCGGCGGCATGGGCGCCTACTCCCCCGCCCCGGTGGTCACCCCCGAGGTGCACGGGCGCATCATGCGCGAGGTGATCGAGCCGACCGTGCGCGGCATGGCCGCCGAGGGCAACCCCTACACCGGCTTCCTCTATGCCGGCCTGATGATCGGCGCCGATGGCACCCCCAAGGTGATCGAATACAACTGCCGCTTCGGCGATCCCGAGACCCAGCCGATTATGATGCGCCTGAAATCCGACCTGGTGGCGCTGTGCAACATTGCGCTGGATCGCAAGCTGGATAGCGCCAGCGCCGAATGGGACGAGCGCGCCGCCATGGGCGTGGTGCTCGCCGCCGGCGGTTACCCGGGCGATTACGCCAAGGGCGATGTCATCGAGGGACTCGAGGGCGCCGACTCCAGCGATGCCAGGATCTTCCACGCCGGTACCGCCGAGAAGGACGGCAAGGTGGTCACCGCCGGCGGGCGGGTACTCTGCGCCACCGCCCTGGGCGCCACGGTCAGCGAGGCGCAGCAGAAAGCCTACGCCCTGGCCGACAAGATCTCATGGCCCGGCATGTTCATGCGCCGCGACATCGGCTACCGCGCCATCGCGCGGGAAAGGGCCTAAAAGCGATTCACCGCAAAGGGGCGATGGTGGGATGGGATGCATCCCATCATGCCTGACACGAAATCGATGGGATACATCCCATCCTACCGCCTTTGCGGTGAACAATTATTTTCTTGGAAAACAATATATTAAGTATAGAAAAGACAAATAGTTCCGTTTTTCCGAGACTTAGGGGCGCCTGATCGGCTAAAATGCGCGGTTCCAAGATTTCAAGCCGCTGAATAAAAAGCATTTTCAATCCTGTTTTAGGAGTAGATCCATGTCTGTAAAGCATCCTGTGATTGCGGTTACCGGTTCCTCCGGTGCCGGGACCACCACCGTGAAGAATGCCTTCGAACACATCTTCTTCCGCGAAAAGATCAAGCCGCTGGTGGTCGAGGGCGACAGCTACCACCGCTATGATCGCGCCGCCATGAAAGAGGCGATCGCCCAGTTCGCCGAAGAGGGCAAGAACCTCAGCCACTTCGGCCCCGAGGCCAACCACTTCGACCTGCTGGCCGAGACCTTCAAGACCTACGGCGAAACCGGTGCCTGCAAGCGCCGCTACTACATCCACAGCGATGAAGAGGCCGATCACCACAACGCCCGTCTTGGCGGCACCGACTACACCGCCGGCCAGTTCACCCCCTGGGAGGAGATCGCCGAGCCTACCGACCTGCTGTTCTACGAAGGGCTGCACGGCGGCGCCAGCGACGGCGACGTGGACGTTTCCGCCCATACCGACCTGCTGGTTGGCGTGGTGCCGATCGTCAACCTGGAGTGGATCCAGAAGATCTTCCGCGACAATGCCCAGCGCGGTTACAGCGCCGAGGCGATCGTCGACACCATCCTGCGCCGCATGCCGGACTACGTGAACTACATTACCCCGCAGTTCTCCCGTACCGACATCAACTTCCAGCGCGTGCCGACCGTCGACACCTCCAACCCGTTCATCGCCCGCGACATCCCCACCCCGGACGAGTCCTTCGTGGTGATCCGCTTCCGCGATCCGGTCAAGACCCGCGTCGACTTCCCGTACCTGCTGAACATGATCCCCGACTCCTTCATGTCGCGGCGCAACTCCATCGTGGTGCCCGGCGGCAAGATGGGCTTCGCCATGGAGCTGATCCTGGCCCCCATCATCCACGACATGATCAGCAAGAGCCGTGGCGGCAAGGGTTGATTAACGATCCTGATGAAATGAACAAGGCCCGCTTATGCGGGCCTTTTCATTGGTAGATGGGTATTTACAGCGTCCGCTGCAACGTGTAGTAAGCCCTGTAATGCAATACGTCGCAGCTCTTCACTGGGACTTAACCAGGCCTATCCACCGGCCAACTTCATCAACGGTGTCGCCGGTCACCGACACTTCCCGCAACCCCATCCCGCTGTCGGCTGACTGGCGCTGAATCAGCAGCGGTTGATGCCAGTCGAGCGCACTGCAGGGTAGCGGCCTGATCACCGACAGGGATGGGTTGGTCGAATCGGTAGCACCGCCTATCGTTTCAGTCAGCAAACCGTAGGTCAACGCAAACAGATTGCCAGCCGGCCGCACGCCACTTGTTGCACGCCGTCATTATCTCAGAAATGGAACGTGCCATCGGCCTACTCCCCTTTTGCGCTTGTCACGCTCCAGATGGAACGAAAGAATCACATCTGCAAGGGAGACTACCGCAGCGGGGGTACAGATAGGTTACACATTGGCGCCTTCGGAAAACGCCCGAGAGTCTCCGGCGAAATAGATGTTCCTAACCTTACAACACCTGTTTTCGTCGGTCTTTGCGAAAAACGATAGTGACGAAACAATCTGTCGGCTTCTGTGGTACGACATGAGATTACTATGCCTGACTTGCAATGACAAAACACTGGGACGATCTGTAGCATGGTTTGGAACACACAATTAGGCTATCGCTATGCGCAGGCCCTCTTGTGAAGCCGCCCTTCACTCGGCAGCACCAGCATCCTCCAGCATTTTTATGATCTGTTCCGAGGCCTTTATGTTCCTGGCCATAATCAGGGGCCTGATCCGCATCATCGTGTGCTCCCAATTCACATTGGCACCGTGAGCGATGAGAATTCTGACGATATCGGCGTGACCACGGTAAATAGCCATCCACAACGGTGTGACGGTGTATTTTTCCTGATTGACGTTCACGCCGTTGGCGATGAGTTCTTGCACCTTGGCGAGATTACCCACGCTGGCCCACTCAACCAGATCGGTTTTGAGGTTTTCATTCCAGTGCTTGGCAGTCTCGCTTTTGCGCGCGAACTCCAGTGCTTCGAGGTTATAGGCCAGCGTGGCAGCGCGCGGAATGCGCCACTTCCATTTGACGTAATCCTGATAATGTTTCTCGTCCAGAGGAACACCGAACGTCACCAAACGGCTGCCACCCGGGTCGATGGCATAGGTCGGCAGGTCGACACCCAATTCGGTTAAGGGCGGCACCATCGGCGAAAAAATCAGATCATTACGTTTGCCAGTAGTCAGATCGATCAAGGTCAATCCCCTGCCGCGCTCCTGGAACGGCCACACATAGAAGTTTCCCTGAAAAGCGTTGGCCCGTGCCGCCAGGCTGGCATTCATCTTCATCGCCAAGCGTTCGAACAACCCTTGATAAGCGCGCTGTTTCAGTGCCTCGCCCGCCGCGTCAGCGAGGTCGAACGCGGCCCACATAAGGTCGAAGGTTGCCTGAATCGCTGCCTGATTCTGCGCCATACGCTCGGCGATGATGTTGGATTCAATGGCTGTAATCTTTGAAGTTTGCGCCACCTTGGCACCAAGGCGGGTGGTCGATTTATCAGCCAAAGTACGATTGGCCCGGGCGATGGCGTTGTTGGCTCTCCGTTGCATCGATTGGAGAATCAGGCTCTCGTTGCGCTCCTGTCGAACGTTGGCTGCGGCTTTGGATGGCACCGTCTTTGCTGGAATGAAACCGTATTGTTTCAGTGTTTGCTCAAAGGCATCCACCTGCCAATTGATGGTGTACGGATTAGCCTGCGGCACAAGATAGTGCGGTTGCTCCCAGATCCGCATGCCATCCTTCAGGGAAAACGCCGCTACGCCATAGAGCTCCCGGGCCACGATAATGTTTCCTCCATGCGGCTCCAGCAGGTCGGGCTGGCCATGATACAGCGCCTCGGTCGGACTGGCTGCGCTCATCTCGCTGCTGAAGGTACGCCGGAACAGACTCTTTCCACTGGCCGCATCGAGTGCGATCAACTGATTTCTGGTGGAAAATATCAGATGCTGGCCTAGGTGGAGCATCGCGCTGGTCGGACGACTCGACAACGGCACTTGCCATATGCGTTTGCCGTTCCTCAGTTCAACGGACTCGATGGAAGATTCATTCTCTTTGCCGGCTGACGACTTCAGCAAAGGGCCGTTGCCGCGCAGCAGAAATATTCTTCCGCCTGCCAGCGATGCCATGCGGATCGGCATCCCTGTTGTGCGATACAGCCATGACAACCCGCCGCTGGATGCGTCCAAACGGGCCAGACCCTCCATCCCGACGACCAGATAACCATCGTGTTGCCGATAAAGCTCGAGGGGCGTGAATCGCTGCCCGTTAAAGCTGGTACTCCATTTCGTTTTGCCATCTGACAAGGACAGGGCTGTGACCTCATTGCTGACCAGAAGAACAGCGCCATCTTCTACCACCAAGTTGACCGGTTGATCCCCCGGGGTACGGCTGTTGACCCCCTTACGCCAACGGACTGAGCCGTCGGTGATGTTCAGGGCCGTCACGCTCCAGGCATTGTTCTTGAAGCCGGTAATCAGCAGTGTCCCCCCGTCGTTGACCACACGGAACGGAGAGTCAACAACGTGCTCCCAGAGGCTGGCACCGTTACTCGTTTGATATCCATGCAACTGCACTTGCCCTTCGCCCCATCCGGCCAGGACAATGACAGGTGTTATGGTCAACACGCTGTAACGTCCGTTTCGGATGCGTGGACGGGCTGCGCGCCACAGTTCGGTTCCGGTGACCGTATCGTAGAGGATAATCTCCCTGAAGTCGGGGATGCCGAGATACGCGCCTGACTCCACCGTTCCGATCAACAATTTGTTGTCGTCGATAAAGAGCGAAAAATCGACCGCCTCCTGCGGCAGCAGTGAAACCCATGAGGGGCCTGGTTGCTGCGGCGCAAGCTCACGGCCCAGACTTCGGGTACTGGGCATGGCATCGGCGCGGGCGACCTCGCCCCCCCGTCCTGTCAGGGCGGCGACCCCGTCACCGAAGATCATGCGATCCTGCGCGGTGCACCCCAGCAGTAGCACCAACAGCATGGCGCCGCCTATTTGTCGACTTGTTGCCAGCATATACCACCCCGCCCCATGCGCTTAGACATAGCCATCTTGCTTATTACTCGACATCGATTTGTGCGTTATTGACGATGCGCTCAATGTCGTTTTTGTATTTCTTGAAGTAGCTGTCGAATTCATCGAGAAACGCGACAGTGAATATGAAGGCAAGCTCCTTGTTCCTGGTAAACAGCAAAAGATCGCTCCCCGTCCCGCCGGGACGCTTGACCTCGGTGACCGACCAATTCGGCGCCACTTCAAGTTGTTTGAATGGCTTGGCCGTCTGCGTTGGATAACCGATCCTTTCCAGCCCGCCCAGGAAATGCTTTTGATACTTAACCACATCGAAACCTGCTGTCCCGAACACCGGATGCAGAATATCGACAGTGAATGCAATCCCGACTTTTGCCCGATCATTGACCGGCTCTATACGCACCTGATATTTGTTGACCGGCACCAACTCCCACTGCTCGGGCAGGTCAAATGAGTAGGAAAATTTATCCTGGTACTGTTTCACTACATCCTGTGCTGTTTCGGCATGTGCCGAAGTCATCAACAACACATACAACATGCCTGCAAGGGCAAACATTGGTCTTGCCGCTGGGACTTTCATACATCCTCCGTAGTTAACTCATTGCAATAGTCATTTCGATCGCGCAACCCCATTAACAACATCAGCAACAAGAACGCCAAATTGAATGTGCCGCCACCGCCGCCGCTTGCCGGGACCGTCGCCGCCACCACCTCCACCGTGCGGGTGACCGGCGTTGCCGCGTTGCCGGCGGAATCGGTGGCGCTGTAGGTGAGGGTGTAGCTGCCGAGGGTGCCGGTATCCACCGTGCCGGTGACCGAGGCCACAAGGCCGGTATCGACATTGTCGGTCACGGTTGCGCCGGGATCGGTGAAGGTGTCGCCCTGGGTGACGCTCATCGAATTGTTGCCCAGCAGGGTGATCACCGGCGCGGTCTGGTCGGTGACGTAAACAGTGCGGGTCACCGGCACTGCAGCGTTTCCTGCCGTATCGGTGGCGTCGTAGGTAAGGGTATAACTGCCCAGTGTACTGGTATCCACCGTGCCGGTGACTGCCGCAGTAAGGTTGCTATCGATGTTGTCACTCACGATTGCGCCCGGATCGGTGAACACCGCACTGTGTGCGACTGTCAACGGGTCGGCACCGAGCAGGGCGATGGCGGGAGCGGTCATGTCCACATTTCTCTGGGCGCTGCTGCCGGTGGTTCCGACATACAGGTTGACCGGGTAGACCAGGTCGACGACGATCGAGCTGGCAGTCAGAGTGGCCAGGCCAGTCTCGGCCGCCTGCCATGTTCCTCCCCCGTCCACACTCCGGTATACCCCGCCATCGGCCAGATACAGGTTGCCGGGCGTAACGAGATCGACCGCGATGGAATAGACGGCAACCGTCGGCAGCCCGCTACTGCTCACGAACCAGGTAGTCCCCCCGTCGGTGCTCTTGTCTACCCCCACATTGGTTCCCGCATAAAGCGTCCCAGGATTGGCAGGATCGACGGCAATGGTGTGGACGTTTGGATCAGACAGGCCACTGTTGACAACACCCCAGGTCGCACCGCCGTTGCTGCTTTTGAACACCCCACCACCCGACGTGCCGGCATAGAGGGTGCCCGGCGTGGCCGGGTCGATTACCACAGCCAGTACATCGGGTGTCGTCAGTCCGGTGTTGGCGGTGAGCCAGGATGCACCATTATCGGTACTCTTGAAAACGCCCCCGGCGGTGCCCGCATAGAGAACTGACGACGTGACCGGGTCGATGGCGATGGTGTTGATAAACAAACTGCCCAACCCCACATTGCTGGCGCTCCAGGTGGCGCCGCCGTCACCGCTCCTGAACACCCCGCCTCCCCAGGTCCCGGCATAGAGGTTGACCGGGGCAACAGGGTCGATGCCGATGGCGTTGACGTTCAAATTGGAAAGGCCGTTATTGCTGGCAAGCCAATGGGCCCCGTGATCGGTGCTCCTGAACACGCCGCCTCCCCAGGTGGCGGCGTAGACGGTTGCCGGGGTGAGCGGATCGATGGCCAGGGAATTGACCTTCGTGGCGGTCAACCCGGTGCTGGCGCCGGCCCATGTCGTACTGCCGTCTTGGCTCTTCCAAACACCCCCGCCGGTTCCTGTATAGAGAACGGTTGGACTGCCCGGATCGATTGTCAGGGTGTTGACCACCAGACTGCCAAGCCCGTTGTTGTTGGCGGTCCACGCCGTTCCGCTGTCGGTGCTCTTGAAAATGCCGCCTCCATTTGTGCCAGCGTAGAGCGTGGTGGGTGTAGCGGGATCAACCGCAACGGTATTGATGATTGAGCTGGTCACGCCGGTAGTAGATGCAAACCAGGACGTACCACCATTGATGCTCTTGAAAACCCCGCCCACTGTGCCGGCATAGAGGTTGGCGGCGGAGGGATCGATGGCAATGGCCAGAACGTACGACGGCAGACCGGTGCTGGCGGCGCTCCACGACCCGCCAGCGTTGGTGCTCTTGAACACCCCGTTCATCGTGGCGATGTAGATGGTGGATGAACTGACTGGGCTAATCTCGATGTCATTGACTAACGAACTGGTCAAACCGGTGTTGTATTGCGCCCATGAGGCGCCACTGTTGACACTTTTGTAGATGCCACCGCCCTGCGTGCAGGCATAGATAATAGCCGGATAGGTACTGTTTATGGCGAGTGTATTGATATAGAGATTTGTCAG
>Ga0068714_10000541_pt1 | contig 70596 bp, 69 predicted proteins | sample MTBNYHSulfiMetaG_FD_62988 | JGI IMG/M metagenome (GOLD analysis project Ga0068714, IMG submission 62988) | Enrichment culture microbial communities from rom New York Harbor, USA that are MTBE-degrading - MTBE-NYH (New York Harbor Sulfidogenic)... | ecosystem: Environmental > Aquatic > Marine >...
TCCAGCTGAACTGCTCAGGCAACGCCCTTGTTGGTCTTGTCTGTGTTGTGACAGAAAGCTGTGTGCAGTCTATAGGACATTGCATCACTGCATAGTAGTTTCCAAACATATCTCTCATCATATGCTGCTGATGACAATCGCAGTCGGTAGTCACTTGTTCTTTGATTTCTCCAGCAGCAGATCCGGAAAGCCTTGGAGCGATAAGTCCGATACTGCTACAGAACATAATACCTATTATAATCACGGTAACTTCTTTCTTCATAGTACCCCTACAGATGAGAAACAACTATTCCGGTTAATATACTTATCGTATGGTTGTCGTGAAATAGAACGATTTTGATACCATATTATTCGGAATATAAAGGTTGTCCCTAAACACTTTGAATGCGTCTGCGCTTGAATGCTTCCATTTCTTTTGATTTTGTATCATATATGATACATTATCAGCATAATTCACTGAACGCCATATTCCTAAAACAATACTGTGTTTTTTATTAATATGACAATAATTTTATATAAACGATGTACCTTAACAAAAAAAAGGGGAAATACCATGAGAAAGAAATTGATAGGTTTTTTGCTGTGTCTTCTGTGCATCGTAACTGTTATCGAACCGCTCACTGGAAAACTTGATTTTGGACCAACCGATTCGAAGACAGATCCCGCGCAAGAGTGGATAACACTCCCAGATCCTCTCCAGGTTGATATGGTACTGGAACGATCCATCTGCCGAAGGATGTCATTTCGTTCCTACACAACAACACCAGTGACCGACCAAGAACTCTCCACAGTTCTGTGGGTCGCGTACGGCATCACAACCAACGGTGGACGGACCATCTATAGTCCAAATGGCACCTACTCAACAAGCATTTATGTGATTCGGAACGACGCTACCTACCTCTATGAAGCATCTAATCATTCGTTACATTTATGGAAGACCGGTAACTACCTGTATCTAGGTCAAAACACCGGTGCTCCAATAAAGCTTGGATTGGTCTGGAATCAGAGCATAGCCTCTGATGAGAAGGCAGCAATGGCTGAGATTGGAATGATTGCACAGAACGTGTATTTTGATGCAAATGCATTACATTTAGCGACGCTAACGACTGGATTGAGTGTCAACGACCTCTATCAGCTGGGTCTACCGCCATACGAAAAACCTGAAATCATCATGCATCTTGGGCATCTGACAAACCCATATGATTTTACCTACACTCCCCTTCCACCATCCAATCTGCCCTCGGTTATCAACAACACCTATACGCTCCATGAAGTTGTAAACACCCGTCAGATTGTCAATGAATGGAACAACACGGATTTAACCCTCCTGGAGCTATCCCAGATTCTCTGGTGTTCGTATGGGTATTCCTATCTCTATGACAATGTGAATAACAAGCGCCATCGCACTCTTCCCAGCGCCATCGGCATCTATCCATTCAAGGTGTATGCGGCGAACAAAACCGGTGTGTACCAGTACCTGCCTGCATCGCACCAGCTATCTTTGATTACCTCTGGTGATACACGAGAGTTGATACAAGCTGCGGTAAGCCCAGGAAACATCTCGGTTTCATCCGCACCGTTGATCGTCATCCCCTTCTGGGACAAGAACGTGGGAAGTCAGATGTATCTTCCCTTTTGGTGGTACGAGTCAGGTGCAATTGTCCATAACGTCCTGCTTCAAACCGCTGCGCTGAACCTGACCGGAAACGCTCTTTCTGTGATCACGGATCAAAACGCATTGCGAACAGCACTGGGTATCTCTGGGCAAACCAATCTTGTCTGCCTGCATATCGCCATGGTTGGACACGTAAATCAAAGCAGTCAGAACAATCCACCAGCAGCCCCAAGCCTTTTGGGTCCATCGCAAGGAACTAGTGGTATTTTGTATAATTATACCGTCAGTGCGACCGACGTTGATGGCGATGACGTTTTTTATCTAATTGACTGGGGGGATCAGACAACCACTGGATGGACTGGTCCATTTCCCTCTGGGACGTCGATGACTTTTAACCACAGCTGGGCACTGAAGGGAACCTATGCGATTAAGGCTCGGGCAAAAGACAACCCTGGTCTGGAGAGCAGCTGGTCGACACCAATCCTAATGACAATCGTCGGACCTGGACTTGATATTGGAATAACCGGCGGTCTGGGGATTACCGTCCTTCTTGACAACACAGGGACGATTGATGCCACAAACATCAGCTGGAAGCTTGTGTTCCAGGGTGGGTTTGTCATCCCTGCTCAATTCACGGGGACGATTTCGGAAATCCGTACTGGAGAACAGTACACAATCAATCGGTTCATGCTGGGTCTTGGGAAAACAAGTATCACTGTTTCGCTTACAGCGGATGATGGAATCACCGCAGAAAAAACAGCGAACGTGTTTCTTTTACTGATTTTCGGTATCGTGATGAAATAAAACATTGCTTTTTTTCTTTACGTGAAAAGAGCTTATTCTTCCTTCTCGGTAAGAGGATATGTCGTGTGTTCTCTCTGTTTCCCAAGGAGAAGTATACTTCCTTATTCGCCTGTTACGCTTTCAGGGATGCAACGTTCTTGACGTGGTTACTCTCTGACCTGGATTACCACCGATGCTTGCTTGCACATGACCGGATTTGAAGCAATGATGGTGTAGGTTGTTGTTTCAGTCGGTGAAATCAGATGGGTCCCAGAAGAGTTAACATTACCGATGTCATTGTTGATGCAGATCATAGTCGCACCAGTCACGACCCAGCTAAGACGTGCAGACTCCCCGGGATCGATGATGCTTGGGTTTACCTCAAAGGAGACAATGCTGACATTAGAAGATTCATTTGAGATATTTCTTACTATGATAGTCACGGTCGCGTTCCTTGTCTGTGTCTCATTATGAGCGGTTAACGTATATGTTGTCGTCTGCTCGGGGAAAATGATTTGATGTCCTGATAAGGCGACATTGCCAACTCCATTGTCGATGTGTACTGTTGCCGCACCAAAGACGACCCAGCTGAGGTTGGCGGACTGTCCTGGGTTGATGACGCCAGGGTCGACCTCAAATGAAAAAATGGAGAACTGCATGATGTCATCCATAGGTACGTTGATGCATCCGCTAAGCAACGAAACGATTGAAACAAGACAAACAGCGGACACTAACAGTATTTTTTTCATGACCTTTGCCTCCACATAGTGATGAGTAAAAAATGTTTATTTAAAAACATTTCCAACTCGCGACAGCCCTTTCTTGATGGGAAGAGGTATAGGGAGTTGCATCCTGTGTTCCTCATCTGGTGTTGTTGGTGTTGGTGGTCAGGGGTTGTACAAAACTGCATTGATTGTGGGTCTGGTCATGGTTTTGCCTAATGTCTGGAAAGCAAGGTTTAAATAGTAAATGTTACATATATATAACATAATGTTAGAGATAACAAATAAAAAGTTATCCATACCACATAAAAACAAGAGGTAAAAAAACATGAAAGAGAAAATTGGAATACTCATAGGCTTGATAGTAGCAATCCTTGTCTTGCTGACACTTGCACTCTGGATGATGAATCTTGGGACACTAGAATTTATGGAGCTTGGATTATTTACCATCATCATCTTCTTGGTAGCCGCTGCGTTTTATGTACTTTGGGACCGCGCAAAAAACATACGAAAAGGATTACCCGCGAAAGATGAACGGCTCCTGTCGATTAGTTATAAAGCAGGATACTACGGGTTTATCGCGGCGATCTGGAGTGCTGTGTTCGGTCCGTTGTTCATTGACATCGTATTCGGCTATGAACTAGAGGCCAGCCGGGTCACCGCTCTGGTCGTCATCGTCTCAGGAATCGTCTTCATCGTCTCATACCTCTACTTGGCCACCAAAGGAAAAAACGTATAAAGGAGGAAAAAACGCAATGAAAAATATATTATGGTACCTAGGGTTCCTTTCACTCCTTAGTTTTCTGTACCTCCAAAACCGAGATCCTGGTTTTTTGCTTTTCCTCTCCTTTATCCTTTTCTTTTTTACATACCTAGCAAAAAAAGATGAACGCATCGAGATAAACATCGGTCGTGCCACACGAAACTCATTTCTCTATATGATGCTTAGTAGCGCAACCGCAATAACCACTGTAACACTTACACAGGACATGGCCCTGTATCAATGGGCATTTGCCTGTGTAATCGCTGGATCTCTAAGCATCTGCGTTCTGTCGTTTCTCTACTATGATATCACGGGGAAGTAACTATGAAAACCCGCATAAAAGAACTCCGGGCGCGCTATGACCTCACCCAAGAGGACTTAGCACGAAGAGTAGGGGTACGACGTGAAACCATACTCTTCATAGAGAAAGGGAACTACAACCCCTCCCTACAGTTGGCCTACAAGATCGCAAAAGCATTACAGACGACCATTGACGACCTGTTCATTTTCGAAGACGAATAAGAACGGAATACTCTGGGATATTATCACCCTTGCAGTATTCGTCATCATTATCTGGATACTGATTATTTTTATAAGCATTTTTTATTATCCGACGGCCATTTACACAACACCGAAGGATAACAAAACTTCGGAACGATGCAAAGTAGCCTCTGGCCACTTGAATGATACTGATTACGGTATGTAATAAACCAAGGACAACGCCTATCCCATCTCCCGGACAAGATACTGCATCTTCTGCTCTCGTTTCTTCTCCACGTAGAAGTATGCTTCATCGCGCGTCCCCTGCGTAATCAGAATCGTCACATTCCAGATATGGCTCCGCCCGGTCCGTCCCTTCCGCTGTATACCCCGGATCTCAGAAGGAATCGGCTCATAGAACACCACCCGGTTCACATTGGGAATATCGATTCCCTCCTCAGCGATTGATGTCGCGATGAGCACGTTTATTTCTCGTCTCCGGAACATCCCAATGATTCGTTTCTGTTCATCCTGCGACATTCCCTTTGTAGAACCTTGCGTCGCCTGCCCGATGAACCGATGGCATCGCACCTGCGGCAGGTCTTGTAATATCGTCTCAATCGACTCGATCGTATCCCGATATTGGGTGAAAATAAGAATGAGCGAATCCGCATCATCATCGAACTGACGCTTGACGATCTGTCGAAGTACCCCTAACTTCGGATGAGATACCACCTGATTCTCCCGTGCATGCGTCATGGCTTGCTGGAGGAACGGATGGTTCACAAACATCTGTTCCGACCGGGAACGTTTCGGTTTCTTTGTATATTTCTCAACGTATTTCAAGAACGACGCGACACCCTGCGTCTCCACAAGCTCAAGACAATGATACGCGTGAAGGAGTACGGCATGACTGTTGTACAACGCGAACACAAACGGCTTGTTCCGGAACCGTTTCTGGATGGCGATCCGGGCATGTAGGATATCCTTCTTGGAGAGATACTCTGGTTTTTTATACGTCAGAATCCCTAGTTTATTCAGCTTCACCAGCTTCTCCAGATACAGCTCCTGTAATGGTTTTCGTACCGCCTGAACACCAGGGTCTAGCGACACCGTTATCCACTCGAGATGTACATCCTTGACATGGTCCCGGATGTCGATATCATCACGTATCCTGCTTTCGACATGGGTGATCTGCAGGTTCTCAAGGATCTTTTTGATCTTCTTTTTCTTTGACCCCGGCGATGCGGTGAGTCCGAGGATCCTGCAATGGCATCGCTGTGCGATAGAAACATACGCGTACCGCTCCACCGCACGATGCATCTCATCAAACACGACAAGCCCGAAATCTTGTATCGTGTACCGTTTAGCCCTAAGGTCATGATCAATGGTCTGCGGTGTTGCAACAACAATCGTTGCCCTGCGAAAAAGTTCCCTGCGTTTTTTGACGGACAGGTTCCCCGTCAGCATCTGGACCAATGATGGTTCGACAGCAAGGAACTTTTTACAACTCTCATAATGCTGCTGTACCAATGGTTTGGTCGGGGCGAGAAACAGTATCTTTTTCGGGAGCACCTCAGCCATGACCAAAAACGCGATGATGGTCTTCCCCAGACCTGTTGGCAGAATCACGGCGGTGTTCTCCAAAAACGCGTTCTTTGCGATGTCCATCTGGTATTGCTTCATCACAATGGTCCGCGGTTTGATATACGCGTGGTCGACGTAGCGTTCACCTGTCGCAGGGACAGGGGTGTCCTGTGGGATAAAAGAGGAGAGTGTGGTCTGCACCATACTTAATAATCCCAGAAGATTTCCTCACAACCGCATCGTGGGCACTGCGATGCTGTTAGGAAATCCTGTTTTCCTCCGCTCCAGCCACCGTGATGTGTGATGCCGAATTGTTCGTTCATTATTCGTTGTGTCTCCTGTTCAATCAGCCGGTTTTCAGGTGATACGTTTATGGAAAAAATACGAGATTTCATCCCGTCCTTATTGTGGCACCGAAGACAGGCATATGGTTTGAAGTCTTTGATTTCATCGGGTAACCGGCCTATTTCCTCTGAGGTCAACTCCTTGATTTCTATCGGTGGGATGAGGCACTGGTTCGCCAGTTCAATGCATTTATCACAAAGCCAGGTGATTATTGTATTTCGCAACGCAGTTGATTGATAGCTCAACCATTGTTGTTTCAACTGTGGTGTTGACTCCAGCAGCTGATAAAAATGTTTCACTTCGTTTTCTCTCTCCAGGGCCTCATAGAAAGTATCTTCGAAGACAGTGGAATCTGATTGATACAAGAAGCCTTCTATGATACATTGTTCGTCCCAACTCTTGTGTGAGGGAATCTTTAGGTATCGTTTCTTATTACTCATCTGACTTAACTTCGTCTGTGCATGTGAATCTTTTGCTTCATCTATGCAAATGACTGTACTAGATTCGACATCAATAAAAAAATGTGTCGAATCCGTTGATTGTTCAAATGCCCTAGTCAGCTCATCGAAATTGATCGATAGCAGAACAGGTAGTTTTTTTCCTTGTTTCATCTTCTTTTCTTCCATCTCAAATCATCCCTTTTTTATTTATATATCCTCGTGGGCTTCGACATACAACATGCCTTTGCGGTAGCTGATCATAATTCCTATCTTCTTTAACCGAGATTTAAGCGACGATGATGTTTTAAATATCGATTCATGATGTATGATGAGGTTTCGTACATAGTCGTTGCCGAATCGTTCTTTAAGATACAATAGAATCTCTGTCAGTTCCGTCCTATATGTATCTCTAGTGATAAGATTAAGGTTTTTTCACGCATCTCTCCTAAAACACGGATAATATCATGACGCGATCAGGTCCTTTGCACAAAGGACTCATTGACATCCTTGGTGTTCGGCGGGTACGGCAACACCTTATACACAGATACGTTGTATGATTCTTCATCCTCTTCTTCGACGTCTTCAACGGGTCCAAACAAAGACGATAAAGTAAGTTTTCGTCTCATTTTTTTAAAAAATTCTTCAATGTCTTGTAACTCGACAGGCTGTATCTTCACTCCCTCTTTCCTTTTTTTTTCTGTTAGGTACTCCATCTCAACCAACCGTCCATATTATTTAGTCGGTATAATATATAAATATTTTCATGCAGCGACGAACAATGCAGACACCGTTCAGAATAGTTACTGTTACAGTGACGTAATCATTCCTCGCTCATACATGATGGTCGCATCCAGGACCTCACCGCGTGCCTGAGAAAGACGCTGCAGGGTCTGATTCAGAACCTCCATCATATGGTTTTTCTCCAAAGGCAGCATCCCATGGATCCCCTGATAGACTATGGTGGTGTCCACCCAGATGGTGTTCGTATGATGATCCGAGGCAAGCTCGCAGTCCTGCACATCCAGATGCTCAAGAAACAGTTTCACCTCGCTGAGTTTTTCAGAAGGAGCCGTCGGTCGGTACTGTCCTGCATTCATTTTCTCTTCAAGAAGCGAGCCGTGCTGCACGATCAGGGTCCGAAGGCGGATGAAATCCGGGTTAACCGCATTGCATACCAACGCAGAGCCTACCGCATGCTCAGTGAGCCTGTCCTTGCCACCAGCACCGATGAGTACGTAAAACGAAAGCTCAAGACCTGCGGCCTTTGCTGCTGTCCCCCCTGCAATCATATCCTGGGGGGTGGCTCCCTTCCTTAGGAATGCGAGGGTTTCAGCATCGCCGGACTCAAGGCCGACATGCACCCGTGTCAAGCCTGCCTGGCGTAGCTTTGCTAGACGGGCAGCGCCAAGGCGCATCAGCGTTGTTGCCCTTGCATAGGATGTTATCCGCTCTGCGTGGGGAAAACGGGTTCTGATATGCCTGATGATCTGCTCACTGTCCTTCATGGCAAGGCTGTCCGAGTCAGCGATGAAGACGGTGCGTGCCCTCGGATAGATGTGGACGGCGGTATCGATGTCCTTTTTGACTTCTTTGAGAGGCCGTGGTTGGAACGAAAGCGTCTTATACATGGTACAGAAGAGGCAGCGGTTCCACGGGCATCCTCGTGTGACGCGGATCAGGGCAGAGGATGCCTCGTTGGGTGGTCGGAAAGGTGGGAAATCGTACTCAACCATGTACCTTAACACAGGAGGCAGGATGATTTTAATCTTTCCCTTCCTAGCAACACACGCCTCTCTTCAGGTGGTTCGCAGACACCTACGTGTTTCACTGTATGTTTGTCTAAAAAACCCGCGAGAAGATTTATATAAGAAAGAAGAGTTTTTTTTAAAAAATGACTATCGCAAACCAAAGGGTGTCTACAACATGGACCAAACCATCCAAACCCAGCAACTCGGCATAAAAATCGTAGCAAAATCAGTCGGTATCCTACTTTTCTTCCTCCTAATAACCTTTGTCATCGCAAGGCGGCTTGACTACTGGCAGGGATGGGTGTTCAATGGGTTAAACATCTTTTTTATCCTGCTCACCTACGGTCTGCTTATCGATCGCAAGGACCTGATAAAGGAACGACTCAGACCAGGTGAGGGGATGAAGCGATGGGATAGGGTCTACTACGCGGTCTCCACGCCGCTGTTCTTTGTCATGTTCATCCTCTCCATTTTGGACGCGACTTGGTTTTCCTGGAGTCCTGCGGTTCCTTTTCTCGTTGTTCTTCTCGGAATCCTATTGTACTGCGTTGGGCAGGTCATCGTCCTTTGGGCGAAGAGAACCAACCGGTTTTTCTCATCGGTCGTCAGAATACAGACCGATCGAAAACATGAGGTATGCAGCACCGGTCCCTATCGGTTCGTGAGGCACCCTGGGTACCTTGGTGGTCTTGTCTTTACTATTGGCACGCCGCTTTTGCTTGGGTCGTTTGGGGGGCTGCTGCCGGCTGTCCTTGCCATCATTCTCATGTTCTGGAGAACATATCTGGAGGATACCACCCTGAAAAAGGAACTCCCCGGGTACGAGGATTATTCAAAAAAAGTACGATACAGAATCATTCCTTTGATTTGGTAACGGTGCAGAGGAACCATCCAGTATCCGCATGTTTCATATGTATCCCGGTGTTAAGAGAACATTTGCATTCCTATCAATTAGCCTGCAAAGCATCTCACAGATGTAATATAAAAACTCGTTTTTATAGCCCTGATGGGGGTAAAAACGCGGTTTATGGCAGCTGTATGATTACCTGCCCCTCGACAAAGTCTAATGGAGTAGTGTGGCTCCTACCGATAGATCTTTACGATGATTGGTTTATGTGAAGAAGTACGAATAGTTCCAATGGATGGAATCCTATCCAAACGATAGTACATTCTATCTATTGGCTCAGGGGATTCTCACAGACCCGGGCAAGTATATACGATTTAGTTAGGAAGGGTGATATACTTCTTCGTCAGCGGATTGATCGCTGTTTTCTCTCCAGTGATCTGTGCATCGTACCCAGGGAAACCAAAGTCCCCGAGGGTCGGGTCACAAATCACGCAGTCTTTTCCCTCGATGTCATAGGAAGTCAGCGTGTCTTTGTTGTAGGTGTGGTAAAACGATGGTTGAAACGTAAATTCAAAGTCCAGGGTTATGGTTGCGGTCTGGTTTCCTGGATAGAGAAGGACGATGCCTCCAAACGTGGTCATCTGGGGGACTGTCCCTGTCTTACTGGTGATGTTGTGTTCTGAATATATGACGTTCGAATAATCTCCTTCGTTTAGTTCATAGAACGCGGTCTGTGTCGGAACCACGAACAGATGGAGCGGCAGGTCGGATTGAAAACTGTAGTCAATGGTCATGTAGTCGATAAGGCCATCAAACGTCTTATTTGCTTCCCCGCCAGCATACAAAGCGTTACCTGCTGGGGAGAGATAATAGGTGCCTTCAAGATGCTGATACATGGATTCATTGAAATACTCCTCGGATTCGACGAGACGGATCAATGTCTGCTCTGCGCAGTCCCAGAGGGTTTCCGTGTTGACGTCATAGGCCATACAATACACATGGTCATCGGTAAACACCAGGTACGATGGAATGCCGATGTTGATACACAGCGACCCAAGCAGGATGGAAAGGTCCTCGCAGGTCCCCTGTTTCCTCTGGATGGTCTCCTGGGGCGTCTGCAATGGTGCGCTGCCTAAAGGGTCAGGAAGGCAGGTGTAGTTCATCAGAATGTCTCGGTACAGCACGTTCACGCGGCATTCCCGTACGGTCGCATCAAAGTCACTGAAAAGCCCGTACGCATAGGAATATAGCTCGCTGTCGTCATGCACAAGCATCTGAATGTACGGTTCTGCATAGGTGACGAACGGGTCGTCTGACGGTGGCTCCCATCGGGTCGGATCATTTGGGAAATAGTCAGCAGTATCGCCAACCCCGTCGCCATCGGAGTCCTGCCATTCGGTCGGATCAGAAGGGAATGCATCTGCATTATCGCCAACCCCGTCGCCATCGGAGTCCTGCCATTCGCTTGGGTCGGAAGGGAATGCATCTGCATTGTCACCCACGCCGTCGCCATCGGAATCTGCCCATTCGGTCGGGTCCGACGGAAACGCATCAAGGGAGTCAATGTATCCATCGCCATCTGTGTCGACATCATCAGCGTGTTGGTTGTTTTCCGTACATCCGCTCATTAGACCAACTGTGATAAGGAGAAATCCAATGAGCATGACAATAATTTTTCTCACATCACCATCTCCATATACTATGGTATCGCATGGCTTTATTCTTTAAAAAGATACCTTTTTTCACATCAACAGACGATTATGTGAGACACAGGTTCGTTCTCCCAGATCTCCACAGACCATATACTACGGTTCTTTGGCTGCAGCAGTGTTTTTTTATACATTGTACATCATCTGTAGGTCTATGTGTCTGTCGGTCTTTCTTCTTTTCTCCTAAAGCTATCTGGATTGTGTTGCAACAGGAGTCGGTTTGACAACTGTTCGATCAAGGGCTGAAGAGTACATGGGGGGATGTCGTTTATGTTGTTTGAGACAACCAGGGTTCTTTTGAAATGGTGGTCCGTCCATGACGGCTAGTGTAGTCGTACTAAAAAAAACAAAGCGCGATCGTCTTTGCTTTTTGTATGGCATCTCTTGGGTTCATCCCTTCTTGGATGTTCTCAAAGTAGGCCTCAATGAAAATCTTTTTTATCTCTTGCATTTTTTTTTCGTCGTTGATATTTTTAAGGGACACACCAAATTCAATCAACCAGTCCTGGTCAAGCTCTTGCGATGTTTTTACAGAACGCCTCACCCGCATCAATGTTATACTTTGTCATTTCGTCTATTTTAATATATTGCCGTAGATTTTCAAAATGACATAATACCATCGTATGCATAGAGAAAATATTGCTCCTGATAATGGCCCTTGTTTTTAGAAAGACGCCGCTGAAGTGGTTTTTCACTTGATTCCCGGTCCTTTCACCTCTTCAGTATCTGTGTCTGGTTTTTCTTCTGGGCAGGTTGTGTATCCCGTCTTTTTCTTTATTTCTCTTAGAGAAGCACCACTTGCAGGGCCCTCTTGACCAGAAGACAGCACGATGATTATTGAAATAAAAGTTACGTATACTATTGAAATATATAGGTAAATCGACCTCATAATGACTCATTTTTCCCAACATTTGACCAAGCAAACAGAAGGTTTATGTACTAGTTCATCATATATTTGTATGGGGGTCTGACCTTTCCTGATAAAACAGCTTTTAGAATTCAAACCTTTCCTCCCAGACTTTTAAAATAAATCAGACCCCCTCCGTTTCATCCCTATCTTCTCAGGAGAAGCGTGTACACACAGGACTTATCACAGAGATTGTACCTGTTCACGACCGCTGATGACGGCCTAACACGAACACTGGTGGACGTCTCTGCGACGCATCCCGGTCACTAGTCTGTGACAACCTCCAAAGAACATATACGGCCATTTCCTCGAACCATTCTTTAACAGGTATGCCTCTGTGATAAAAAATCATACAACATTTTCGGCAATTATCGTAATAATTTCAGTAAATTAGATATAGACAGTATCCTTTAATACAATATAGTATAATGTAATATAATAGTATAGAGGGAGAGTTGGAAAAAACATGAGAAATATCCCGATAAAAAAACCTATAATTCTCCTAATCATACTCCTGTTTCCCATCACCAGCATTGCGACACTTGGAAACGGAGAGACTCAGAACCAAACCATGCCGTCCACACAACCATTCTACACAAAAGAAACGTTCATGGTCGAAATGGGAGACGGCATCCACCTAGCAACCGATGTCTATCTCCCAGATGGCGGATCACCACCCCATGGAGCAATCCTCATACGCACACCGTACAACAAAAATGGGACCAGCATGGGTGACTGGGCGAACAACGGCTGGCCATCACTAGTACAAGACACCAGAGGGCGATTCCAGTCCGAGGGGATAGACACGATGTTCCGAGACGACCACACAGACGGCTACGATACCGTAGAATGGATCGCAGAACAAAACTGGTCCAATGGGAAAGTAGCAACCATCGGCGGATCAGCGACAGGCATCGTCCAATACCTCATGGCAGGAACAAACCCATGGGCACTTACCTGCCAATACATTGGAGCTGCCACACCAAACCTCTACACCACCATCTACCCGGGAGGTCAGTTCAGAAAACACATGGTTGAAACTTGGCTTGCAGGCCAGGGAAGTTCGTATGTTCTACCAGACATATGGGCTCATGAAAACTACTCACTTGACTACTGGACAAACGTTTCACTCGAAGACAACTGGCAGGACGTCAACGTCCCTGCGTTCCACATAGGAGGCTGGTATGATTGCTTCTGCCAAGGACTTCTCGACGGCTTCATGGGATACCACTATCAAGGGGGACCCGGCGCCCAAGGAAAATCAAAGCTCGTCATTGGTCCCTGGACCCATGCACTTTTTGGGGAACGACTGCAGGGAGAACTCCTCTACCCGGAAAACGCAAAAGATACCTTCACCGCGCAGTATTGGAATGAAATGCTTGATCAATACATCTTAGAGATATCCAACGATTTTGAAAATCGACCACCAGTCGTATATTACGTGATGGGCGATGTCACCAGTACGAATACACGGGGGAACTTCTGGCGATATGCGGATAATTGGCCTCCAACCCATATAAACGATGCATGGTATCTACATGGAAGTAATGGACTCTCGACCATCTATCCAGCAAGCTATTCCCCAACAACCTATACCTATAACCCGACAAACCCTGTCCCGACACGCGGCGGAACAAACCTGTATTACTTCGCCCCCACCTACGCAGGGCCCTATGATCAACGACCTGTTGAAAGCAGAGCGGACGTGCTGTTGTTCACCAGTGACGTGTTACCAGAGCCATATGAAGCGACAGGGCGGATAACAGCAACACTCTATGTCTCTTCAAATTGCCCTGACACTGATTTTACGGTCAAACTCACCGACGTGTACCCAGACGGACGCTCGATGCTCATCTGCGATGGGATCCTGCGCATGAGAAACAGAAACGGTTGTGATCACTGGGAGTTTATGAACCCTGGAGAGGTCTACGAAATAGAGGTAGACCTCTGGAGCACCTCTTATATCTGGAACACGGGTCACCGCATCAGAGTCGCGATATCCTCATCAAACTACCCACGGTATCTCGCAAACCCAAACACCATGGACGGTATCAATCAGAACAGTGGGTACACCATCGCCCAGAACACCGTCTATTTCGACTCCGAGCACCCCTCCGCCATCTACCTGCCACGCTACACCGGCAACTATGCGCCACAGAAGCCACGCATCACCGGACCAGCAGTAGGGAAAATAGGGGTAGAATACACATTTACCTTCAATACCACCGATGTGGAGAACGAAGACTATTGTCTCTACGTTGATTGGGGGGATGGGACAAACAGCAGCTGGCTTGGACCGTTTTCCTCAGGACAACAGCAAACACTCACCCATACATGGAGCACAAAAAAAGTTTTTTCAATCAAAGCAAAAGCAAAAGACGTCAATGATGATCAGTCAGAATGGAGCACCCATGCCATCTACATCCCCTATATAACCCCGGTCAAAAACCTGTTTCTTCAACGACTCTTGGAAAGAGCGCCACTGCTCTCCTTGCTTCTTCAGAGACTATTCCAGCTGCTCATCGGGTCTTGACGGCCTTTTGGCTCAGAAAAAGAATGGATGTATCCTTTGGATTGGATTGAAGGGACCATGGCGGGTTCACCCGTCACATCTGGCATCATCGCGTATCACGAAAAGAAAATGAACCATCATGACCCATGATGGTGCTTGGTGGTGCTACTCCTTTTCATCCTCCTCTTTGTCCTTTATCTGTATGCGCTGTTTCTCCACGAATTGCTTTGCAGACCCAAGCCAAAACTTAACAGAGGATTTCCTCTCGATCAACCCTGCGGTCGCGATCCTGGCAAAATCCTTGTCATAGGTGATGATCCCCCGCACCTCGGGATGCTCGCAAGCAGCCTGGACCAATGACAAGTCAGCAATCGATGGTTGCTTGAGGAAATTTGTTTTAATCTCGATAAGATCTTCTGGAATCACCCCAACGGTGAATACCAAGAAATCCTTCGGGAGCTTCTGTTTTACCGTCGAACCAACCTCATCGATGATCTGCTTGGTCGTCGCAGTGCACCAGGAGGCTGTCTGCGACATCAGAGTTGCCTGGCAATATTTCCGGCGAACATTTCTGCTGTCAAATGCATAGATCAGGATGTTCGCGTCGACCAGATACACATCATAGGCGATTTTCTTGTGGAGGTAATGCCGGTAGTTCAACAACTTCCCACAGACGCATAAGTTCTTCCTTCGTTGTTTGATATGAATTCTCCGTTTACACTGCGGGCAGGTTACCTTCATAGCACAATACTGTAATAGACAACGCTTTTATTTATTAATCCCTTCAAATCATTCTTCAGGTGAACGGCTTTTGGAAGTAAACACAGTGTATGTTTACCGGCCTAGTTCATCGTATGTCTCCTGGCATCCCCTATTCATCGTCTTTCCTTTTGCTCAGATACAGCCGTTTCTTCCGCTCCACCTCGACATGGTCCCACACCGCTTTTAGCACCGTTGGCTCCCATTCTTTTTCCTGGAGGATCCTGCCAAGCGCAGCGGTATCCAGCTGACTGACCAGCTGCAACTTCCCAAACGACCGGAGCACTTCCTCCAACTGTTCCCGCTGCGTTGAATTCTTGCTTGGAAACAGGTATTTCTCGCTGTCTGTGATCCGGACCTTGTTGTTCGACCCAAACACCACGTCGACCTGTTCTTTCTCTGCAAACGCTAGCAACGCCTCCTCCACCTTTTCCACCTGCTCATCGATCTCCGCGTTTACTTGTCTCTGTTTCTTTTTTAACTTCGCATACTCGTTTACCAGCTGCAGCCCTGAATCCTTTCGATATTCATTTGCAGGTTTCTCCCGAATTGTATACAGATGAGACCACTGTCCACAGACTGATTGAAATTCACACCAGTCACAGAGGCTGCCGGGACGTGCCTTGTATTCCGAATCACCCTCTATGTGGTCTATCAACTGAATCGTGTTTTGTTTTAACTCTGCAAGCTCTTCTTGCGTACGAGTTGAGTTAATTTCCTTGTCAAACTTGAGAAAATGCCATATCAATTGTACGTCCTGTACATCAGGATACTGGTTTTGTACTCCGATCATGTACAATGCAAGCTGCCGATCCGTCCGCAGATACTCGGGTAACGGCAACCGGGAGTTCGTCTTATAATCATGGATTTCATAAAAGCCATCACTGGTTTCTGTCAATCTATCTATAAACCCTCGTAGTCGGTACTCACCATCATCATCAAGCGTTATTTGGATTAACTGCTCTAACGCAATCGTTTTTCCCTGAGTAAATGGCGTATAACGCCGGTAATAATCAGTGATGTATTTCCTGGCCATCATCAGATAATTCTTCGGTCCATACTCCTTCCGTACAATGATGATATCGTCATCCCAGTTCGCGCTCCATTGGTCTTCCACAAAAGCAAGCAGCTCCTCCAGGGTGTTTTCTTTCTGATGCTGCAGGTCCCGATACAGCTTCTCAAGTGCCTCATGCACCTGGGTCCCAAGGAACGCCTCGACGGTCTCCTCTTCCTCTGTTTCTATCTTGTCAATGTACTGGAACTTGAATCTCTGCGGACATTGCTCATAACAGCTCAGGCGAGAATGGGAGTATACGGTCATACGAACCAAGAACACCTAGACAGGTTTAAGCGTATCGAGAATCCGGCGGCATTTTGTTGCGCCCCACTCAAAAAGACAGCCTGTCATTTCAAAACGTCGCCTTCCTCATGAGATTTTTTCGCTTCTTTTTAGGAGCCATTCGTAGATTTTCGGGTAGACCTCCTCGCGTACATGAACACCCAAGGTTAGGTCAAGATGTCCGTAATCAGCACGAAACCCTGCTTCTTTTGAGAACTCTAGGTAGGTGACATCTGCGCTTCCCACATGGTCCTTGACATACTGCATGTCTGCCTTCGGCGCCATCTTATCCCGTCCTCCTGCAATGATGAGCAGCGGAGCAGTGAAACGATGCAGGTTCTCCGTGTAGCTGTAGGGGGTGAACCTCTTTTTCATCCGGGGGATTCTCCCAAAGATATCATACATCCATGGATACCGCGGGTACCGGCAGAACGTCATATGCTTAAAGAACAATGAAAACTGAGAGAGGACCTTTGAGGAGAGAACACCGGAAAGCCCATTCTGCATATACTCCTCTAACACCTCTGGGTCGACGTTCTCAAGGTTCACACCCAGACTCTTGAAATGGCTGGCAATCTCCCTAGACCGCTCAAGGATCTCCTCGATGCGGATGGGAATGGATATGTTCCGTGGGGTGATCCTGGTGATGAACTCAAGGAACAGACTGCTCCTCCCGAACAGTACCGGTGAGCCGAGTGTGACAACGCCCTTGAGGTTCTTTTGTCCCTGCTGTGTCTGGCCGTATGCATAGGCGATCATCCCGCCCATGCTCTTGCCCACCCAGAAAACCGGTGGCGTGGTGTGGGTCTTCTCACTGTGCCATTGCTGAACGCCTCTGATGATCGCAGGCACGTCTTTGTCAATGTAATCATCCACAGACCAATGAAAACGCTCTGGGTTCTTGCGAGGGTCAAGCGTGGGCAGCCCGCCACCCCGAAGCTCCGGCACCCAGACGTCGAACACCGGTGCGTGATCAGATCGTTTCTGTGAAAGAAACGCAGCAAGACTGTACTGGTGCCATCGCTCCGACCCCGGTTCCCCGAGATCACAGCTGTTCCTATTTGCGGCAAGTCCATGACATAAGATCACTGGATACGGGATGCTGTTTGGTGTCGCAGGGAGATAATGAAACATCCGCAGATCCCACCCGTCAGTGGTCCTTGCGAAAACCAACTCCTGCCGTATCCCCTGTGATTCCATGCGCCCCTACAAGAAATAGGAATACAAAAACTCTCCTGTGCATTCCACAAAAGAACCCCCGTGCTCGTAGGGATATGTCCAACAACAGGGTCGTCTTGTTGTCTGTTGTTCTGTACGGTTAGCGCTTGTCGTCACACCTGAAACAATAATACCGTTCGAAATCATAGCTTACTGTCTTTTCGTTCTTGCTGAAGGTCTTTCCGCATCCGGCACAATTCAACACTTGTTTTTTCTCAGGGTTCTTTGGTTTTCTTTGCATTTCATTCACCATCCCACGTGATTTGAAGTTCAGCATGTATGGACATGCCGTATATATTCCTTTTCATCGGAGGTTGCCCGGTGGGCAGTTCAAACAGTGTCAGAGAACGCATTCTTTCTATGGAAAGGAAACGGGTCTGGGCCACAAGTCTGGGAGGAAAGAATGCAAAAAAAGACATTCTAAAGAGCCCAAACCCACATATTAATATAAATATATAATAGATAAATCTATCTATATTTTTCAGACAGGAAAGATTTCTTTTTTTCCCGCTCTTTTCAGATTATTTGTACGCTGTTAACCAGAACGACTAGAAAGATGTTTCATAAAAATACTTCAAAGAATGAATTGCACTCTTTTTTCAACGACGTATGTACGGGGAGCGCTACAGAGCCATTACCAATCAAGAGGGCCCCAGTTCCGGCTTTGACACTTTGGACACACATACGTCGTACGGCCTTTCTCAGACTCGATTTTCAGAGGTGCGACGAATTTCGTTTCACATTTTTTGCATTTGTAGAAGTTCACCATTTTACAAAGAAAGAACGAAATCCTACTTAAAAAACTTTTTTTTTACAACAACGATAAAACCCAAGAAAACAAGCACACGTCCTCTTCAATAGGTTTTTACCTTCACAAGCATTCTACGATAGAATACCAACCGGTGAACCACGTGGCAGAAAAAAACGTAAAAACACAAGGCACTCATGCAGAAGACAGGGAGGCGCAAATCTTCAATCTCCTCTGCAACATCTCTCTGCTGCTTATGGCTCTTGTCACCAGCGCGTTTGCAGAACTACTTACCACGGTCTCAAAAGAGATGGTTGCTGCCATATATGCCAGCCTTGACGCCGCTGAAGCGGACACAAAAAACCTCGAAGACCTGCAAAGAACACTCCCCCAGAACATTACAGACGAACTTCTCCACATGAAACAAGACCTAGAAACACAACTGATGGAAAAAAAACAGGAGATGGCCTCTTTTCTGTCAGACCCGCGCTTCGACGCGGGCATCGCCATTGTTGAACACACGCCTTTTCCTTTGCCAAAACTAACCCAGGACCTTTCTGAATCACATCTCCTAGGCTACCTCGCCTTGCTTCAGACAAGCGACCAGCGGTTCTCCACGATGTTCCAAGAGCTTCTCCACTGGATGAACACCTTACCACAACCCCCGAAGAACCAATAAAAAAAAAGGAGAGACGGTGGTTACTGATATCCACCGATTTTCAATGAAGGGTCACCAAGCAGCTGCCATTGCTGGACGGTCTTTTGGTCAATCCCATCCCAGCCGGAGTCAATGCGCCAATAGCTGTACTCCCAGGTCTTGAAATGAGAGATATACTCGGAGATCGCTTGGATATACAGCATCCCAAGGATCGTATTGTTTTTGTCCTCTGCATAGACCTTCCCGTACTGTTTGTAAAACTCGGTGTTCAACCACCCGTCGCCAGGACCAATAGTGCACACGTCGCCTTCCGACCCCCAGCCATACCCGGTGTTACCCATGGTCGCAATCGACCCGGTACGCGGCATCTTCACCATATACCATCCCCAGCACTCAGGCAGGGGGGCACCATAGGTAAACATATGCATCGGCAGCCACCCGTCAAGAAACGCAGGGATCATTGAGACGCTAAACATGCTGTTATGACAGCCACCCACACTTGTCACTGGCAGTTTGTCTGTGTTGGTCAATTTCCGCATCGGAAATACCGGGAAATGCAGAAACGGGAAGTACCGCGATGCCTGCATGACAAGCAGACCTTCGACCTGACCGTACCGACGGTTCCCAGGTATCCCTGGGTAATGGTCCCCCCACCATCCTGGGCTGCCATGACCTGAGAAGTACGCAAGACCATAGCCGTTGCTAAACTCCTCTATGACATCCGATTGTTCAACCCATTTGCCATTGGAGGTAAACACGCTGTTTGTCTCAAAATCATCAGGCATAAACGTCAGAGCCCCGCCACGTCCATGCAGGGTTTCCTCACCGACCACCCATTCACCCTCGTAATATGTCTGCATGCCTTCACGGGTAACAGTAAACACGGGTGTCTCATCCTCGTTTTCTATCCAGAGCTCTAAATCTGTCAGATTTCCATATGGCTGTGGGTCATAGCATTTCCCCCGGATGGTGAGCACGCCATCGACATAGGAGATGTTCGCCCACCAGTACAGGTCGTTACAATACGCCTCCCTGTCATCAGGAGTATAGGTATAATCGGTGTTTCCAAGGATGTTTCCATTGGAAACGGAGACGATCTCTGCGATCGGAGGCGCTGGATACCCATCTTGCAATGCAGGGTTCAGATGATCGTCATGATTAAAAGTGATGTTCGTCGCAACGGACTTATCGATGGTGACCTGAATCTCATCGATCGGTCCTGCCTCCACACCATTGAAGGCCTGTGCATAAATCGTATAGGCCCCATCCGGCAGCCCGGTGGTGTCCCACTGGATGTCCCAGTCCTCTTGGTCCAGGAACCCGTCCCCGGATATCACGATGATGCGGTTAAACCAACTTGGGTCCGCAGGTTGCTTCTCGTAATTGATGATCTTATCGATGACGTTTTTCGCCTCACGGGTGTTCCTGCAGGCAAGCCTGCCGAACGCGACATCAGGATACAAATCCAGATCGTCACGCAAATCGTCCCCTGACCATTCTGCAAACCTGCCGTTCCCATTAGAGTCCCAATTTTCAAACTCCCCGCCTTCCTTGTAGATATCCGCGTAGTACAGATCAGAGATGTACCCTGGCTCGTCGCTGGTGAAATTATAGCTCTCATCGCCATCCCACTGGAAGTTCGAATACCGAACCGGGAGATGCCATGACTTCGAGCCTTGGTTTATGTCATCTTTTGCTTTTGCGATGATATTGGATTTCAACCCGCCTAAGAGAAGAACATACTTCACACCCCAGTTTTCCAACGCATCCTTGATGAAATATTTAATCTTCTCTGGTTTATCCACACCTGAATACTCGTCATAAATCTCCTCGGTTGTCATAAAGACCGTCTGCACACCCATATCGATTTTATGGGTCACCAGCCGTTGAATCTCTGTTGAGAAGACCTCCGAACCGATGATCACCAGGTCATAGGTGCTTTCTAACGGGAATGGAGACCCCGCTGACTGCTTGTACCGCAGGACCATGGTAAATTCCTCAGCGACCGTTACCTCACCAGAGACCGGTCGATAGCGTACCGGAAACAGGTTAACGGTCACCAATGTCACATGCTCGCCTGCGGAGTTCAGCCCGCATCCCGCATGAACACCATACCACGCGTCAGGATACAGAGCATCACTTGCGTACACCTTCATATCCTTTTCAGAGGAGAGAACTGCTCCATTGTTCTGCGAATAGGCAACAGGTGCCGGTGCTGGCCTGATTTCTTTTGAAAGCATCTGCGTCTGCACCTGTCCTGGTTGCACTTCCACCTCAATGTTAGTGACGCCAAACGGCAACTCATAGAGTTTTATCAACCGTGGAATCATTGGCTGACCAGGGTTCAGCAGATATGACGGCTGCTCATCTATCTGAACCAGAATATAGTCGTTTACACTTTCCGTGACCCGGAACAATGAGCCATCGACAGAAACAGTTTCAACAATGGTCTGCGCCGATGTCAGAGAAATGTTCTTCACGTTGGTTGCGACTGCCCCAAACCCGCTTATAATTAAAATTCCTATAACGAGTATGCTTATCCATTTTTTCATACCATACGCCCCTTATCTTCTACTACTATTATTGTCTATATACTATATAAACCATGTTCTTCAAAGGAACTTGTCTTACAAGGATGACCGTGTGCATGTTTTGAACTGTGGATACATCAGATACACGCTGAGGAGGATTTTGAACAGCTTGGTGCCGGTTACAGGGCGTTGACTGGCTTAGAGAATCATGGTCATCAAGGTCTTTAACGCAGGGAACCGTTCCAGCAAACCAGACAAGAGATTCAAAAACGGAAATCTCACAGGACGCAGGTCAAAGGGTGTTTTCAGATATACAGTGATGGTATCATAATCATAGGGGTCCATGGCATTGACCACCGTGACGGTTCCATTGAACGCCTTGTTCTTTTCCATGGGGGCCACCACCTGCACCTCTATAGTGATTTCCCCATCCTCTGGGGTAAGTCCTGTTCCATTCAGCGGTGTGAAAGTCCACTCTCCCCAGTCAGGCCACTGGGTAATCTTCCAATCAAGCTCAGAGGATGGTTCTCCTATGTTTTGTACTGTAAAAGTACCAACGACGGTCGCACCTGGTTTTATCTTTGTCCAGGTCAATTCCCCCTCGCAGTCCAAATCAGCGTAGCTTGGTGTCCAACCGGTGGAGTATCCCTTGATGCAGAAATTCGCGGTGTGATCCCACGTCGGGTCAGTGAACACATACTCATAGAGATCAAGCCAGGAAGACCCGCTTTTATAATAGCTCTCCCCTGCGTTAGCCGCTGAAATCACCACAGTACCCCGGTCGTTGCCGCCGAGAAGCACGGGGACTTCAGAGGTCCGATCGATAGCGTGTCCGCCTGAGAAAAGCTTCAGATAGATATAGAAATCATCACCTGCCTCGAACCCAACAGGACTGGGAAGCGAAACGGTATGATACCCTCTATAAACGATGGACCCGGTGATGGAGCACCGTTCATCCAAAAGTGCACCTCCCTCGAACTGATCATATACTTTTACCTCATACTCCACGTCATCTGCAGCGGTATAGAAACTGACTGCTTCCAATGCCTCATCTCCGTTCGTCACAAACGCGTTAAACGCTTCACTAACACCGGAGAGCGTATCTCGCCACCCGTGATAATCATGGAAATAGGTGTAGTTGTATGCCATGAGATCAACATCCTGGTAGGATACCGCGCCCATCTCAGGATGTTGACCACTATGCTTGTCATAATATGAAATCCAGAAATATCCGCCTTGTGGTCCCCACCCAGACCCCCAGCTGTTCTTACATAACCACGCGCCAGGGTTTGGTGCCTGCGTCACTTTGGCATCATCCCATCCAACGATAGCGATCGCATGGTTTGGGTCAGCAGTGCTGCTTGGCGGTTGATAATGTGCAAGGTAAGTGCCGAAGTTTTGGATATAGCTGCTTGAATAGCACATGCATGTTCCTATAACGCCCTCGGTCATGATCTTTTCCTTGATCGTGTTGATGTTACTGAGATTTGAACCTGCGACATACCATTCAATGTCACGAGGATAAAACAGCTGATAGGAACCGCTATATCTCGCTGGCGGAGAGTAGTACCATGCATCATCGTATTCGGTGGGATCGTTTGCAGCCTCGCAGAACACCGCTCCATCACGACGGGTGATATAGGCAGAGGTGATCAGATAATCTCCTCCCTCATGCACCGTAAGTCCACTTCCCTGGTAATCATCGTTATTAAACGTGTTAAACCCGTTCCACCAATCAAGATGATACTCTGCAAGATTCGGCTCCCCGGTGTTCCCTGTTTCATCCCAGTTTCCCGTCATCAGCAGGTTTCCCTCAATGGCAGCCATCGCCCCGTGGGTCCAACATGTTCCTCCTCTTTGGTTCTTCACTGAGGTCACATAGTTGACGCCACCTACATTTCGTAAGTCAAAGGAACTAGGTGGTGTCAGCAGAAGACTACTTTTGGTGGTTTGCACAGGAAGTGCAAAAGAATCGAGGTTGGTTTTTATCTCATAGGTAAGAGCACTTGCTGGTGCGATGACAAGAACAGCAATCATCAACACAAGACATACTTTCCATGTTACGTTTTTTCTCAACATTCTACTATCCCTTATTTTAACAACTATCTCTGTAGTAATTACTATAGACTTTCGATATATAAATGTTCGTGAAATACAAAGATTGCTCTGTTGACATATTCATACTTGTGTTTCTACCTTGCAGACATCATTCTCATCATTGCTTTTGTATAGAACACAGGACACAACACAACATGCCCATTGTCGATACGACAAAAAGCCCGCTATCCTGGTGTTCACTGAATCACACGATGCGTTTCCTCTCAATGGTTTTGACTAGGGATGTATCGTTAATGTCCGTCATCGACCAGGATTACCTGAAACGGAGAAAGGTAATCCTGATCGAGCGCGGAGCGAACACATCTTTCTACATCCTAAATTTCTACCTTGGAGAAACAAGGGGGAGAGACGCTAAAAACTTGAGATACTCCCGGTGACGTACAGGTATCTGAATGAATGATTGTGTGCCTGCAAGCAGCCTCCGGAAGGGTGTCGATGCAAACATCATAAGCTTCTCTGTACAGGGTAGTACTGTGAATTGACGCAGTATCCCTTGTCTCAGATGGACGTTCTCTACCTCTCATATTCCCCAATGATGTTAATAAAAGCAAAACAGAAATATAAAATCCGTGTACAGAAGATTCCTACGAACAACCAAAAAGGAACAAATTTTTTTATGTTTGATGAAAATTCAGACATTATCTTTTAGATGTTTGTCAAGGCAACATTTTTTCTTAAGAACTCTCTTTTAATTTAGTTCTCCTCGTATGAATGGTTTTTTTTTTGTTTGTGGGCTCCCAAACATTTTCTAACAGTCCCTATATCATCGATACCAATAACCGTGTTTGATGAATTATGAAAGCGAAAAAAAGTTTGATCGTGATAGAGGTAGTGACAATCGCTGCAATCGCAGCAGGCACTGGCATCGGGGTGAGCCTCACCGCAGACAAACAAACCCCCCCTACAAATATCACAGATACTCTTTCTGTCTGATGCGGATCATGCCTCAACCGTATTCCTCAAGAAAGAAGACGTCATAAACATCACATCACCAAGGTATGGTGATGGTGAATATATCTGGATGATCGTTTAGTACGATGAGGATCTGCTCTATCAAACCAGCATGTTCCCCTGGGGCAACTCCAGGCTGCATGGTGATTTCGGCAGCAATACATGGTTGTTTACCGCACAAAACCCAGGAAGTACCATCCTTGAATTACGATGTCAATGACCATTTGGGGGACATGACGTTTGTCAAACCGTTACCGTGACAGTCACCATCCTGTAGCAAGATTCGTTTCCCTTCTTTTTTTTCTTTTATTTTTTTGCGCAAATGGCTTGGACTGCTGTCCGTTGAATGTGTATGAAAAGACCAGATGAGACTGGAGGGTTTTTTCTCATCATGACATCGATGGCGTGACCTTTCTTGTTCAAACCGATAATTTAACTTTTAATTTCTTTTCATTTGATGGAAAATATCAAGAATACTTTAATATAGAATTGAACCCTCATATAATTAGTTACGGAAAGGACAAATAATTAGGGGTTGAAATGAAGAACCTATTTATGGGGGACATCCAAATGTCACGTGCACCAAATGCTGCTGGTAGGTTTCAGACAGCCGCAAGTGACACAGTACCCTTTCGTTATTACAGTTCAGGTATCCTTTCTGCACTAATGATGAAGGACCATGGGGAAAACCTCCTTATCAAACTTCCCGGGGCACCATCATGGCTTACAGAACCAGGAAATACCCTGCTTCTCGCTATAGCGTGCGTATTTCCTACCTCCTTTGAATTACACAACAAGGGATTTGTAAGTCAGCCGCTTTTATTCAAAAAAACGGGTGCCCTGCAATTTCCTTCTCTCTGATCCTTCATCCCTTCCCCTATCATATGATACAAAAGATTTTATTATAAACCGTTTTTTTTACAACCCAGCAGACCTTTCAACATAGGGATCTCTTTGAGAAACCTGTATAGGTCCTTTTTTTTGCACAAAAACACAAAATCACATAAAATATGTGCGAATAAGGAAAAACGATGGTGCGATGCATAACTAGTTAGAGGCACCAGGAAAATGAAAAGCTATATATGAAACATTTTCACTTCTGGTGTCGGTATTGTGAGGTTGTAGCCCCGTAGTGCAGCGGTTAGCACAAGAGACTCTGGATCTCTAGACACCAGTTCGAATCTGGTCGGGGCTGTCAGATGAGTGTGGGGACCATGGAGTCAACTGAACAAAATACAAAGGATTTCATTAGAGAAATCATCGATGAAGACGTACGAACAAACAAATACAACGGCCGGGTCCATACCCGGTTTCCCCCAGAACCAAACGGGTACCTGCACATCGGCCATGCGAAATCGATTTGCCTGAACTTCGGCATCGCACAGGACTACAAAGGTCTGTGCAACCTGCGGTTCGACGACACCAACCCTGCCAAAGAGGAGGAGGAGTACGTTCAATCCATCATCGATAATGTCAAATGGCTGGGGTTTGACTGGGAGGACCGCTTGTTCTTTGCCTCAGACTATTTCGATCAGATGTACGACTACGCGATTCAATTGGTAAAAGCAGGAAAAGCGTATGTCGATGATTTGCCAGCGGATCAGATTACCGAATATCGTGGGACCCTCACACAGCCAGGGAAAAACAGCCCCTACCGTGACAGGTCTATCGAGGAAAATCTGGATTTGTTCCAACGGATGAAAGCAGGGGAGTTTCCTGATGGTCAGAAGGTCCTGCGTGCGAAAATCGACATGGCCCATCCGAATCTAAACATGCGTGACCCGGTGATGTACCGGGTCCTTCACGCAAGCCATCATCGTACTGGTGATAGGTGGTGTATCTATCCGATGTACGACTGGGCGCATGGCCTGGAAGACTCTCTAGAGCAGATCACCCATTCGATTTGTACCCTTGAATTCGAGAACCACCGACCCCTCTATGATTGGTTCCTTGATGCACTTGGGGTGTATCATCCGCAGCAGATAGAGTTTGCCCGTCTCAATCTCACCTACACGGTGATGAGCAAACGTCTGCTTCTTCAATTGGTCGAAGGAGGTCATGTCGCTGGCTGGGATGATCCAAGGCTGCCGACGATTAGCGGGATGCGTCGACGGGGGTACTCGCCTTCTTCGATTCGGATGTTCTGTAAACGCATTGGTGTGGCGAAATTCAACAGTATGGTTGATTTTGAGTTCCTTGAGCATAACGTCAGGGAAGACCTCAATAAAACCTCTCCGCGGTTCATGGGTGTTCTCCACCCGCTCAAGGTCGTTCTTGAGAACTACCCTGACCAGCAGACAGAGGAACTTGAAGCGGTCAACAACCCTGAGGACCCTGCGAGCGGAACTCGGAAAATCCTATTTTCCAAAACGTTGTTTATCGAGCAGGATGATTTCATGGAAACCCCCCCCAAGGACTATTATCGGCTCACCGTAGGCCGTGAGGTGCGACTCCGTTATGCGTATTTCATCAAATGCCTTGAGGTGATAAAAAAAGATGGAACGCCTGTGGAACTACGGTGTTCCTACGATCCTGCGACCAAGGGAGGATATGCACCTGATGGCAGAAAGGTGAAATCAACAATCCATTGGGTGTCTGCCACCCATGCAAGTCCTGCGGAAGTACGGCTATATGACCGGCTTTTTACAGTCGCGGACCCTGTTGGGCAGAAGGGTGTTGATTTTAAGGAGTTTCTACACAGACAGTCCCTTGAGGTTCTCCATGACTGTCGTGTTGAGCCAGCAATGAAGGTCCTTAAGCCATTTGATCGGTTTCAATTCGAACGTCTAGGCTACTTCTGCGTCGACCCAGATACCAAAGATACTCTTATTCTGAACAGGACTGTTGAACTGCGTGACAGCTGGGCGAAACTGCAGAAAACAGCCCAGAAGAAACAAGCGAAAAACAGTTGATAGTCGATGCATACGCTTAAATAAAATCAAAGATTCCTGGTATGAGCATCTAGCCCCGTGGTGTAGTGGCAACATTTTGGCCTTTGGAGCCAACGTCGGCGGTTCAAATCCGCCCGGGGCTGTTGTTATTGACACTTGATTATTTTTTGATAAAGGGATTTTGTACGCAAACCGTTACCTTTTTTAATAAAAAAGCAGGGATGACGCATGGTGTTTCTTTGAATTATTGGTACAGGTATATGTTTAAATACACCATGATGAATACACGCGCATCATAAGGAAGTAATAACTATGTATAGAGAAGACCGACGCGGTCGTTTTGGCGGGCCACGAGAAATGCATAAGGCGACTTGTGCAGATTGTGGCAAAGAATGTGAAGTTCCTTTCAAACCAAATGGGACAAAACCTGTCTATTGCAGGGAGTGTTATCAGCAACACCGACCTAAGAGATTTTAGTAAAAAATGAATAGTTATTCGATTCATTATTTTTACGAAATCTTTTTTTCTTTTTTTTTATGACGTATCGTTCGTTCCATAAATCAGAGGGAAGATTTTTTATAACAATTGCTGCTTGATGCATGCATGGGCTCATTTGCAGGATTTGGAAGTGACAATCATTCAGGCGTGCATCCTGATATCCTTACCGCCCTTCAAAACGTCAATGACGGCTACGTCGTTGCGTATGGCCATGATGAGTATACCAAAAAGGCGGTAAGGCAACTTACGGAGATTTTCGGCAGACAGACCGAGATTTTCTTTGTGTATAATGGGACTGCAGCAAACATCCTTGGGTTACGGAATGTCACTGATTCGTTTCATTCTATCCTTTGTGCGGAGAGCGCCCATCTGACTGTCCATGAGTGTTGTGGGCCTGAGAATTACATCGGGTGTAAACTGGTGATTATTCCGACTCGCGATGGGAAGCTTACCGTCGACCTGATTGAACCGTGTATCATCGGTGTTGGTGATCCTCATATGGCTCAACCGCATGTTATTTCTCTGACGCAGGCGACCGAGCGAGGGACGGTGTACAGACCAAAGGAGATTCAAACGATTGCTGACTTCGCCCATGCCAGGGGGATGCTTGTCCATATGGATGGTGCCCGGTTGTGTAATGCTGCCGCGTTTCTGAAGGTCGGCTTAGATGACATCTGCGGAAAGGTCGGAGTGGATGTCTTGTCGTTTGGTGGGACGAAAAACGGGATGATGTACGGGGAAGCAGTGGTGTTTTTTGATAAAAATCTTGCGAAGAATTTTGAGTTTATCCGAAAGCAGGGAATGCAACTGACCAGTAAAATGCGGTATATCTCCGCGCAGTTCTCCGCGTTTCTCGATAACGATCTGTGGCTGCAGAACGCTATGCATGCAAACGCAATGGCCCAGCTTCTTGCTAGGCAATTGGAACGTATCCCCGGCGTACAGGTCACTCAGAAGGTGGAGGCGAATATGGTATACGCCGTGATCCCCAACCGTTGTATCACCCGGCTTCAGAAGCAGTACTATTTCCATCGGTTCAATGAACGCACCTGCGAGGTCCGGCTCATGTGCTCGTTTACCACGCAACCGCAGGATGTGCTGTCGTTTGCAGAGGCGATACGGCGGGCAGTCATTGAAAGGTAAGCCAGCCTAGCGTTCTTTTCTTGATATGAGGTACACTCCGACGATAAGCAGCAGGATCCCTATGACCTGCATACTGGTCATGGACTCGTTGAGGAAGAGGTATGCGAGGATTGCTGCGAAGAACGGGGTTGAGAGCTCAAGACCAGAGACCTGTGCTGCTTTCAGGCGTTTTAACCCCTCATAGTAAAGAATTGTGCCAATGCCGATAATCACACCGATGCACACTTGGTAGATGTTTGTGATGAATAGCGAAGACGTCAAACCAAGATACGCTACAAAAATAAACGAAGGAAAGAAGAACCGGTAGAAGGTAATCACCCCTGCATCCATCATGGTGAGGTGTTTTTTCATCACGATTGCGGAGGTAGCCCAAGCGATGGTTGCAGACAGCACGATGAGGTCTCCCGTGGTTCCGAACCGTAGCGCAACAAGGTTCTCCATGGTTCTGGTGGTGACAAGGAGTCCTGAGAAAATCAGAAGGGAGATGCCCAGGTAGTCGAATTTGGTTAGCGCGTCTGTTTTAAGCAGAAAAAACCCAAAGGCGATGATGAAGATCGGTTGCATATGTCCGATGATGACCGCGTTAATCACCGGTATTTGTGATAGGCCGACGAAATACATGAAATCAGCCACAAGTGTCCCGACCAAAGCGATGTACACCAACGGGGAAAGCTGCTTTTTGGTCACCTTCAACACAGGTTTTTTTGTCAGCACGATGTAGATGAGTGCAGTAAGCGCAGCGACCATGGCCCGTATCGCTGAGGTGTGGAGAAAATCAGAGGTCTGATAGGAGAGTTTCGTAAGTATCGGTTCGATTGCCCAGATGATGCTTGCTGCTAGGATTGTCAGGACACCGATGTGCTTTACGTTCACAGTGGACGATAAAAGGAACGACGCTTAAATCGTTTTTCACCTGTATTGATTTCACATACGGAATGATTCGTTGTTTTGATGTATGGTTGGCGATGTCGTAGCAGGAACGGTTCTTGTGGTTGTGTCTTTCACAAACAATAATAAGGGTAAGCGTGATATCGACGTATGACTAAAACATCGCTTGGGCTAGAAGAGAATTTTGAGGCTATGTTGTGCTATGTCTTTTTTTGGGTCTCTGGGTTGTTCTTCTATTTTGTTGAAGATAAGAACAAGTTCATCCGTTTTCATGCGATGCAATCAATATTGGTGTTCCTTCCGTTGATGATCCTTGCATGGATTTTCGGGGGTTTCTTTGGGGTTGTTGATTACGGACCTGCCTTGGTGGTCTTGTCATGGATTAGCTGGATTTTCTGGCTGATGGTCCTTGTCATGTGGCTTGTTCTGATGGTGAAAGCATTTCAGATGCAACGCTATAAGCTGCCGATTGTTGGGGATATCGCTGAAAAAAACTCATGATCCTGTGAATACGCCGTCAAATGATTTCCATGGTTGATGGTGATATACCGGCACGTATAAAGCAGTGTTTCTTGTTTGGTTATTCAACGCTAAATACGCTTTCAGGGATATCTGAGAAGGAATAGTTGATATATTTCGTGTCAATTGTTTCCGTCATCTCTCCGTTTTTGGTTACGGAACGTGATCTCACTGGTATGCCTTTTTCGTTCCAGATCCAGAGTTTTGTTGTGGTGGAGTTCCCGGTTTGACGAGGTGTGTATTGGATAACTGTTGTTGCAAGTCCGTCAACGGTCTCTGTTCCCAGGATGGTGAGTGTCTGGTTCTGGAGCAGGTCAGTGACCGTTTCAAGAATTGTAGGCTGGGAGATGACGAACTGGGGGTCAAACACGTAGGCTTGTTGTTCTTCGTTATAGTGATAGATTCCCTCTGGACGTTTGATGATGCTACGGAGTATGATCATATCATCGATGATGATGCGGCTTTCTTGCTTTAGATAGGGTGCTTTTTCCCATATTTTCATCTCCGTGGATTCTTCTACCCAATCAGTGACTACTGTGGAGATGCCAAGTTCATAATACACTGATTGGATGGCTGTTGCCTTTTCAAGGATTGTTTGGATTGATTCACTGTCATTTTGCTCTGTACAGCCACTAAACAGTAGAAAAGAACAAAAAAGCGTCACGATAACGCCGCTTCCCGTTGTTTGTTTTTTCATACGTTCCCTTCAGTGTTCACCAGGGATGATGTCATTCTTTAAATAGATTTCCAAATCGCTTTTCGTTTTTTTGTTTCTGTTGAAGGTATACCTCTCTTTTTTTTAATATCGTAGTAGGGATATGGCGCGCTTCCCTTTTTATCTGATAACCATAGATTTAAATATTATATAAATTAATATATAATATACAAATATTAAAATAAGCAGAAACAAGAAGAAACAACGAGATGGTCCTATTGACACGACAAGAAAGCGTTTCAATAAAAAAGGCAATTGACGACCTCCTACAAACACACATATTCAAGGAACTTTCGAAAACAAACGATCCTGAATTCACAAAACAACTGGCATTCTGGCTTGTGAGATACATCCTTGTTCTTGCCTCTATGAAAAACTCATTTAAGATAAGTTTCGAAGAAGCCCTGTCAAATCTACACGGCGACCGCTATCGAAAGATCATAGAAATCACCGAAAAAACATTCAACAACAACGATGAAAAAACAGAAAACGACACACCCTATATCAGATAAAAAAAATGAAAAATGACGGTAAGAGACACTTCGCTCTCCTACCGCATCTACAATGGTCCTTTTAGTACTTGCGAGTTCTCTGCCAGTATTCTTTTAACTCATGCAACGCTTGGTCTAAGGTAATAGTGTTCTTCACCGTGGTGATATGGTTCGGCTCAATCGGGAACGTCGTGTTATACGGCAAATGCCACGTCTCACAGATATAAGGGTCAAGCAGAATTCCCAGATTGTTTATCTGTCCGTTGCTCTCCACCCATGTTGTGAATGTCCCCACTCGAGAATGGAACCTGTCGTATACAGGCATCTCAATTAACTCCTCAACAGGGTAGGTGGTCGGGCCACATGGAATTGTTTTGTTCCAGTATCTGGTCAAATCATCCATGGTCTTGGTCAATGTCACTGTGTTGCCAACCGTCCGGATATAGTCATTGTAGACCGGCAATAACTTATTTGCGCCTCTAAAATAGGTGTTTCGTGCGAAGTCGTTTAACTTTATCCCAAAGAAATGCCCGGGATAGTCGTCGTTCCAGCTGTGCCACGTCTTGTCAACCCATCCGACTGCGTTACCAGTTGCGTCAAATACTTCTTTTCCAATTAACTCATTTGAGTTCCATATTTTCATTTATACACACCTCACTACAACTAGTTTTATTTTCATTTCTCCTAGTGCTTTTGTTGATATATTTTAGACTAATTTAAATGTTTCTATTCGCTAAAAGAAGAATTTTACAAGTACATACAAATAAACGAACCAAAAAAGAAATAAGAAAAAAGGGGGCGGTTACCCTAGTAGGAAGAATAACAGCAGGAATTTCGCTGTGTACATTGCTACGGCTGTTACGTCTTCGTCGCAGGTCACCGGTACCGTTATGGTTGGTTTTCCAAGGCCGATGATCATGGTTTTAGCAGGGTGTGTTCCGCCTGCTGCGATGATTCCTACGGTGATTTCCTTTGTTCCGCCGGAGGGTATGAGGATCAGTCCGCTGGTGTGATGGTTGCGGTTGCGTCAAGTCCACCGGCGATGCTGTTGGGCAGGTCTGGCTGTACTGCGCCGGCGAGTTCAACGGTGTATACATCGTAGTTATAATACGACAAAGAGGAATTCCTTGTAGAGGATCTGTCGTGGTTCTATAAAGAAGGCGACTCTTTTCGTGTGCAACCAGTCATCAGGCGGGATACTGATTTTTACAAAATATTTTTTCGGCCTGAAAAGGTTTGTATGGAGTTTAAAAAGACAATCTCCTGTTTCATCTGTTTGGCCATTATAGGAATAGAAAAGACCTCTCACTGTGATGTTCGCCCTCTCATACGGGTGGATGCCCTCACCAGGTGAATACGTAAGCACCCGGATAAGAAGATATCCGGTAAACCAGGGGGAATCAAGAGGTCCTTGTCCATCATCATTTGGAGGTTGTGTGGTACTTTGAAAAACCGGTTGTAGTTCATGATAGGGAACAGCTATTGATGCGGCTGGTAACACCAAGAGTGTCATCATAGCTAAAAAACAAAAAAATATTAGTTTTTTCTTCACAGATATCACCTACTCGTGTACATTTATAAGAGCTTCCTATATAAAAAGCTACCTCCTCATAGCGTAATATTTAAGCATACAAAGCTGTTTCAGAGTCAATATACATCGTAGAGGAGAGAGAAAAAATGTCAAAGCTAGGTCAAGCAAAAATATTAGGCGGTATTGGGGCAGTTTTATCACTCCTGGTACTCATTCCACACGTAACAACCATTATTGGTATTGTCGGGCTGGTGCTTGTTTTTATCGCGGTCAAATACATTGCAGACGAGACAAAAAACCACGATATATTCCAGAACTACCTGATGAACTTCATCTTTACCATTGTTGCTATCGGTGCGGTCATCGCGATTATGATCATGTCCTTTGGATTATCTGGAGGTATGGAATGGGTGACCAAAATACAACAACAAAATATCACTGACGTTGACTCCTTTATGGAATCATTCGGTACTCTCGTCGGCGGATGCATCCTTGCGTTCATCGTCGCATGGGTCTTGCTTATTATTGGGACCTTGTTTCTTAGAAAAAGTTACGATAGCATCGCGGAGCATACGAAAGTTGACTTATTCAAAACAACGGGTCTTGTCTATTTCATAGGCGCTATCACACTCGTCGTCATCATAGGGGTTTTTATTATTATCATCGCAAAGATACTTGAGATCGTCGCGTTCTTCTCCCTGCCAGAGACCCTTCCTGCGACATCTGAGCCTCCAAAAACTGAGACAACGGTCTAACATTGAAAGGGCTGTTCCATTCATCACCCTATCTTTTCTCTTTTTGTCTCTTTTTTTTTTTAACAAAACACCTTTTTAGAGAGACCGCTTGTTGAAATGAACTCCACCGTCTAATTGGAATGGTCGTTCGTTACAGCTCTGGTAATAGAAGTTCAGAAAACTGTTCTATGAAATCCTCGCTAAACGACACAGGTGCAGTAGGTGCTTCCATTTTTTCTTCTCCTTTTGGATATTGGGAGGAAAGGGATTGAGGCGAGGGGGAAAAAGAACGAACAAACTAAGGCTTTCCTCTACGTCTCACTCCTTCTGACTTCCGGCAGCAGAAGGAAACGATTGTTGGGGAGGCAATATAAGTGGAATGGCATCGCCTTTCCTCCTTTTCCCATTAATTAAAAACTTTATTGTATTTTTAAAACTTTCTTCAATTTCTTATAACAATTGTTACAAAAAAATTAAATCTTCATTTTTTAATATATTACCATTGTAACAGTTCCAAACTGCTGACTGACCACAAGGTAGTTCATTACGATACGATTTTCACATGAAATATTGGATTTTCTCATAAATCTTTTATTGAACCTATTGACATGATGACAATCTAGACCATCGAAGGATGCTTGGATAGCTTCATAGAAAAAATATTCAACATCTATAAAAAAAACAAGCTACTGAGAGCTGATTACATCAATAGCATACCCTAAGAAATACGTAGTATTCATAAAAGGGTACAAAAGCAAACCAGAATACCCCCGAAATATCACCCCACCGCTGAGATTTTCGTTTACGATACCCATCAGACCAACGGAACGAAACTTGACATCATACCCTAAAATCACCACATAGTTGGACGCACGTATCGGATTTGACCTCCAAATATACAGTCCCTGTTCTGCCAAGGTGTTGGCGGCCTCTTGATTCCCAAGAAGCGATGCGAAAAATGCTGGGAGCATCCCAAGCAACAGTAAAAGACCAAACGGAAGGATCACCGGACTTGGCTCATAGTCGGGGAGTTTCGTCGCAACAGCAGACAAGAAACAAAACACATTCCGTAGCGTAGGATTGCTATTCGCATGATATCTCTTGTTCCTTGTATTCTGACCATCAATTCCGATAAAAGGAGACCTCTTTACAGTTTGAAAAGAGTCATCGATGACTTGTTGTGCCTGCGTCACACTCATATCCCTGGGGAGCAACCCATAGGAATCAATCTGCACAATCGCCTCCTGAAAGAGCACTATTGCTTCTTCCCTGCTTATCACCGAATGCAAACGTGCCTGGAGGTCAACAAAATACTGCGTAAGCGTCTGATACTGCTGTTTCGTAAGAAAGACCGAACGTGCACCAAACCCGTTCCTCCCACAGACCCGCGCTGATACCTCAACGGGCTCCTCTCCGAGTACAGCACGGGCTACACCACTCGCCCCCCAAGGAGCGATAGCAATACCGATACATACAAACATGACAGCAACAGCCCAGAAATTTTTATGGAAAAGACGATCATTCACACGTATTTTTCTCCTCATTAAAAACAAAAATAGACACTATATATTTATTTCTTTTGAATAAAAAAAGAACCCCAACAGAACACCATCCACTTGGACCTTTGCTGGTGTACCACAGGGTTTCTGCCAACAGAAACGTATTTAAAAGAATAAAAGAATTTCAAGGCGGACAAAAGACGAGGAACGAAAGTTTCAAAGCCCGTCTTTGAAATAATTTGTTTTCACTCTTTTGTACAAAACACTCCGACATATATAAGGAGGAACAACACGCATGAAAGGAACAATAAAATGGTATAATACACGTAAGGGCTATGGATTTATCCTTGGCGAAGATGGAAAAGATATATTCCTTCACCGGACAGCAGTACCCGATGATATGCGCCTAAACGAAGGCGATAAAGTTGAGTACGAAATTGAAGACAGTGAAAGAGGACCAAAAGCAGTCAACATAAAAAAAGGTTAAAAGATAGTAGATACGATACCACTACCAAATTTTTTCACATTCTTTCTTTTAAAGATTTAAGAATATGCACAATAAAACAGTGACAGGAATATCGCCTCTCTCACTTCTTACTGACATTTTTATCCTTCGCAAAGCAGATGTCGCATACAGAATCACCCTTAGGGATTCTCTTCCCGCATAGGCGGCACGATCCATATCGTACTTTTTTAAACCCCATCACAATCTCATGATGCTCGGTAATCCAATGAAACATCAATTTATCACGATGAATCCGTTGTTTCATAAATCCAACCCGTTCTAAAACAGGGAAAATCCGTAATCCTTCTAAAATGTTTCGTCAATGAACTCCCCCTGGAATCGAAGAAAACATAAACACCTAAAGGCATTCCACCTCATGAAAACGTTTATTACCGGTGGTGCCGGGTTCATCGGCAGTCATCTTGCAGACATCCTTCTTAAAAACGGTCATTCGGTCACGGTCTACGACAACCTCAGCTCAGGTGACAAACGGTTCATAGAGCACAACCTCCGAAACACAAACTTCACCTTCATTAAAGCAGACCTCCTTAATCCTCCACAACTCAAAAAAGAAATACAAGGCCATGACGTCGTCTTTCATCTTGCTGCAAACCCTCACGTTCGACTCGGGGAAACACAAACAGACCTGGACCTCCACCAAGGAATCATCGCCACCTACAACGTCCTGGAAGCCATGCGACAGACGGATATCAAAAAAATCGTGTTCTCCTCAAGCTCCGTCGTCTACGGAGAGACAAACGAGCCATCGCTTCCCGAAACCTATGGGCCAACACTCCCCATCTCAATGTATGGCGCTGGGAAACTCGGCGCGGAAGGACTCATCAGCGCATTCTGCGGCACCTTCGATTTCCAGGCCTGGATGTACCGATTCGCTAACGTCGTCGGCGCACGAGGCACCCATGGCGTAATCGTCGACTTCATCGACAAACTCAGAAAAAACCCCCTGGAGCTAGAAATACTCGGCAATGGCAAACAATGCAAACCATACCTCTATGTCAGCGACTGCGTCAGAGGCATCCTTTTTGGATTCACCCATTCCCATGAGAAGATAAACCTCTTCAACCTCAGCTGCGACACCACCACCACTGTCACCCGCATCGCTGAAATAGTAACAGAAGAAATGGGACTAAAAAACGTCACCTTCACCTACACCGGGGGAATACGTGGATGGAAAGGAGACGTCCCCAGGTTCCAACTTGATGCAGCAAAGATAAACAACCTTGGATGGAAAGCAACCCTTACCTCCGATGAGGCTGTCCGAAGAGCAATCAGAGACGTCCTGCACGCCAAGCTTTAAAAGAACAAGAAAGTTTTCCATTCATCGTTATGAACATCTCCATCATTGGAACTGGATACGTGGGGCTGGTCACCGGCGCCTGTTTTGCACAACTGGGCCATACTGTCATCTGCGTCGATATCGACCCTGAGAAAGTACAGAAGATAAACAACCAAATCCCACCGATCTACGAACAGGGGTTAGAACACCTTCTCAAAACTCATAAAGACAAAATCACAGCGACAACAGAATATCATCACGCCCTCATGAACACCGATATGACGTTCCTGTGCGTCGGCACACCATCCAGAAAAGACGGCTCTCTTGACATTTCATATCTACAAGACGCAACAAAAGAGATCGCACGGGTTCTGAAACAGAAGCAGACATGGCATCTTGTTGTGGTAAAAAGCACGGTTCTTCCAGGGACCACCCAGGACATCGTCCTGCCGCTCCTCGAACAACACTCAGGAAAAAAAGTCGGCACAGACATTGGGCTTGCCATGAACCCGGAATTCCTCAAGGAAGGTGTTGCGATACAAGACTTTCTTGAACCAGACCGTATCATCATCGGCTTTCACGATGAACAAAGTAGAACCACCCTTCAAGAGCTCTACAAGGAGTTCTCCTGTCCAGTCCTCGAGACATCATTATCCGCAGCAGAGATGATCAAATATGCAAGTAACACGTTCCTTGCAACAAAGATAAGCTTTATCAACGAAATAGGAAACATGTGCAAGAGATTGAAAATTGACACGTACATGGTCGCCGAAGGCATGGGTCTGGACAAACGAATCGGACGGGCGTTCCTTGACGCAGGTATTGGCTGGGGGGGCTCATGTTTTCCAAAAGACGTTGATGCCCTCATCGCCTGGGCAAAAGAAATCAAAGAACCTTCAAGAATCATAGAACAGGCCAAAGCAGTCAACATCGACCAACCACTCAAGCTGGTCAAAATACTAAGGAAATACCTCCCACGATTAGAAGGAAAAACCATAGGCATCCTGGGGCTTGCCTTCAAACCAGACACCGATGACATCAGAGAAAGCAGAGCGATACCCATCATCGAAGAACTCCTTAGAAACAATGCCCATGTCAAAGCCTACGACCCCCAGGCAATGGAGAATTTCAAAGCACTGTTCCCCACCATTGAATACTGCCAGAAAGCCACGGATGTCCTGTCCGCAGACGCGGTCCTCATTACCACGAAATGGAAGGAGTTTCGCACCTTGAATTACGAGGGCAAACTCGTTATCGATGGAAGAAGAATCACCCAGGCAAAAAACGCGAAAATCTACGAAGGAGTATGTTGGTAATATGCGCATAAAAAAAGCAGTCATCCCCGCAGCAGGGCTCGGAACACGGTTTCTACCGGTCACGAAATCAATGCCAAAAGAGATGCTGCCGATCATCGACACGCCAGCAATCCACTACGTCGTCAAAGAGGCAGTGGACACTGGTCTTGATGACATCATCATCATCACCGGACGGGGAAAACGGGCGGTCGAAGATTATTTTGATGAATCACCAGAGATGGAGATGCATCTTGCTGAACATAAAAAAAACGATCTTCTCAAAGCGATCCGGGAGATCTCATCCATGGCAGACGTCCATTACATCAGACAGAAGGAACCAAAAGGACTGCCAGATGCCATCCTTGCTGCTGAGAAACATATCGGCAATGAGCCGTTTGCCGTCCTCCTAGGCGATGACATCATCATCTCCAAGATCCCCTGCACCAAACAGCTTATCGACGTCTACACCAGGTACCAGTCCTCTGTCCTGGCCATCCAAGATGTCCCACAGGAAAAAATCAACAGGTACGGAGCGATAAAAACAACTATGCTGGCACCTTCTGACAAAAACGTATATCAGGTCGAGCATATCATCGAAAAACCACATATCAATGATGCACCATCGACACTGGCTTCCATTGGGCGATACGTGTTCACACCAGAGATTTTCGACGCGATGAAACGCACAACACCAGGGGTGAACGATGAGTTGCAGATCGCAGACTCCATCAATCTTCTCTGCGAGTCTCAAAAAGTCTACGCCTACGCCTTCAAAGGGACCCGTTATGACATCGGTGATAAACTGGGCTACATCCAGGCGATTGTGGATTTCTCATTGAAAAACGACGAACTTCAGCCCGGGGTTACCGCCTATCTACGGGGTCTTTCTCTTTAAAGGTATACGGGGAAACCAAAATCTTATGGTTGGATGAACTGTTTGATATGATCCACAACATACGATCGTTGCTTTTCTGTAAGCTCTGGGTACATGGGGATGGAGACGATCTCAGCGGCCAGCTGCTCAGAGACAGGGAACTGCCCCTCTTGGAACCCAAGGGACCGGTACGCTGGCTGCAGATGCAATGGGATCGGATAATGGATGCCACACTCGATCCCCTGCTTCTTCAGATATGCCATCAAGGCATCACGTTGAGGCACACGAACCACATACATGTAATACACATGCTTTGCTCCCTTCGCCTCCGAAATCCTCCCCACGTTCGAAGGGAGATTCCTATCGTAGAAGGATGCATGTCCCCTTCGTACATCAGTCCATCGTGACAGATGTTTTAGTTTGACATCCAGTATCGCAGCCTGCAAGGCATCAAGCCGATAGTTATACCCCTCCATCGTATGCTCGTACTTCGTTTTCCGCCCATGGTTCACCAGCATCCGGAGCTTTTCGGCAAGTTCATCATAGTTTGTCATCACCGCGCCACCATCACCAAAGCATCCGAGGTTCTTCGCTGGAAAGAAACTGAAACAGGCGATATCGCCATAATGCCCGGGCTGATGGCCATTCCACTCCGCAGCGTGTGCTTGTGCTGCATCCTCGATCACGAACAAATCATGCTTCACCGCTATCTCACGGATTCGTTGCATATCAGGCATCTGCCCATACAAATCCACAACGATAAGTGCTTTTGTCTTCTGGGTGATCGCTTTCTCTACTGCATCGATATCGACCAATGCGGTCTGTGGGACGACATCAACAAACTTGATGACCCCTCCAACATACGAGATGCATTCCGTCGTCGCAATAAACGTATTTGGCACCGTGAGCACCTCATCGCCTTTTTTGATCCCAGCAGCAAGCAACGCAAGATGCAGTGCCGCTGTACCACTTGCACAACCGATCCCATGTTTCACCTGACAGAACCTGGCGAAACGCTCCTCAAACGTGTTCACAAACATCCCCATGATAAACGAACTGCTGTCCAGCACCTCCTGGATCGCTGCATCAATCTCCTTTTTTATCGAACGATAATTCGCCTTCAAATCCACCAAAGGAACATTCATCATACAACCTCTTCCTACAATGACCGCAGTTTCCGTGCGGGGTTCCCCGCATACACCCCAGGCTCCCGGATGTCCTTTGTCACCACAGACCCTGCTCCGATGACCACAGTATCGGTGATTGTCACCGGAAGGATCGTCGCGTTCGTCCCTATCGATACGTTTGCGCCTACTTTCGTCGGCCTCCAAAGCGACTGGTCCCCCCCTGCTGGTCTGCCAAGGGCGAACCGATCATTGACAAACTTCGCTCCATGGGAGATGAAACAGCAATCACCGATCGAGACAAGCTCACAGATGAAGGCATGCGACTGTATCCGGCACCGCTTCCCGATCTTCACGTTCCGCTGAATTTCCACAAACGGGCCGATGAAACACTCATCACCAATCTCGCATTCATACAGGTTCACCGGCTCGACAACCGTGACGTTCTTCCCAAACGTCACGTCCCGTATCTGCACTTTTTTTATCAATGGTTTATTGTTCATAGCCTTTCACGGCAGCCTTATAGATCTTTTCGATGATCTGCACGGTCTTTAACCCATCAAGCAGATCCGTCGCAATACTCCCACCACGGGTAAGCACATCAATGACGTTCTCATAGACTTTCTCATGATTTGACATGGACCCGATGATCTTCCCGTAGACATTCGGGGGATTGCCTGGCTCTAAGCCTTTTATCTCATAGCCCTCAATAGACTGATACTCCAACAGGTTCAGATACTGACCTCCGATTTTTACGGTCCCTTTCTCGCCAAACAAGGTAATGGACCCTTCCATATTCCTCCCAAAGCTGTTTATAGTAAAGTTAATCGTCCCAACTGCACCATTCGCAAACTTTAACGCGACCACGCCGGTGTCCTCGAACTCCACCACATCCGTATGCACATAATTCTCGGTAAACGCCCTCGCCTCCTCAACATCACCAACGAACCAATAGAGAAGATCGATGAAATGGCTATATTGCGTAAAGAGCGTCCCTCCGTCCATGAGTAACTGTCCACGCCAGTCAGATTCTGTGTAGTACTCACGGTTCCTGTTCCAGAAACAATTGAGCTGTACGTTCAGAATCCGCCCAAGCCTGCCCTGTTCAATGACTTTTTTTACTGCTTGCACCGGCGGATTGAACCGGTTCTGTTTCACGATAAACAACCGTCGGTTCGTCTCCTCGGCCGTATGGATCATCTTCTCGCAATCACGCACCCGTGTTGCCATCGGCTTCTCACAAAGCACGTTACACCCTGCCTTCAATGCCTTGATGCTATGCTCTGCATGCAGCCCGTTAGGAGTGCAGATCGCGACAAGGTCAAGGGACTTCTCATTAGTAAGTAGCTCATCAAGAGAACCGTAGGGTGTACATGTGTACTGCTCAGCAACCGCCTTTGCCCGGTCCTGCTTGATATCGCAGACTGCCACCAGGTTTCCCAGGTTGCTTGCATGCTTCGCATGTCTTGTACCAATGTGACCAACGCCGACGACCGCGATGTTTAGCTTTTTCATGTCCGTCTCTCTTTTCCCACGAGAAAAACCGTGGAATCACTACCGATAATTCATCTCACCTATTTAAGAATAACAGCCTTGTTTTCCTACAGTTTGCTATAAACGATTCCTCTGAGAAAACCAGCACCATACCCTACATGGATTAACAAATAAAACAGCACGCTACTTACCACGACACTAGGATTTCGGGTTATCTGAAGAGTGCTTACCAACGACATTAGGATATACGCAACGATAAGACCGGGAAGCACCCATATGGGAAACACCCCCAGCATAGTTAGGACGACAACAAAAATACCGCCAAGGATGAACCCTGGTCCGAGCAAATGGAAAAACTTCAAGGTATCAGGATGTTTTTTCACCATCTTCGCACGCGCTATCCCATACCGGTACATCTGACGCCACAGTGATCGAACCGAATCCCGCTTGAAATGATACACCTTGGTCTTTGGCGTATACAAGATCTTGTATCCTGCCTTCCGAAGTCTGATGTCAAGCTCATAGTCCTGGCCACACCAAAACACAGGGTCAAACCCACCGACTTTCTCTACCGCCTCCTTCCGATAACAGGAGAACGATAAATGATCAGTATATCGCTCTTCTGGGAACACCGCGTTTTGGGAGAAGAAATTCCTTCCACCCATGAAGCTTAAAAACGCAGTGCCAGACGCCGCTCCAACAAAATTCTGCCTTCCTGGGGAAAGATTGGAGCATCCGACCGCGGCCACGTCAGCAGGCTCGCCTTGCAATCGTACTGCTAGTTCACTAAGAAGGTTTTTCTCTGCAATCACATGACCAGAGTAATTCATAAGCATCGACCCAGTCGCATGGGTGATACAGATGTTCCGACCAATCGAAGTGTTTCCAGTTGGGTTCTCAAGGATCCGTATCTGCGGATGGTTCTTTGCATACTCTTCAGCAATCCCCCGAGTATTATCAATACAACTCCCAATCGCAAGCAGGATCTCCATCTTTTCAGCAGGGTACTCCAGAGAAAGCAGGGAATCTAAGCAGTGTGCCAGGGTCTTTTCCTCGTTTAAGAGCGGTATTAAAAATGAAACCTTCGGGTACTCCTTTGTCATCTCTTCTGGAAAACAGCAGAACGTATTTAATATTAATCACACTACCCTGATATCAAGAACCGTGATGTTGTCTATGAAAAAACACATGCCAGAACACCTTGCTTCACAAATCATGGAATTCTACAACCAATATGACCTTAAAGTCTCAGGGAAGATCAACAACCAAACCGCGTACCACCTCATCGAAACCATCGAACAGAACTACCAAACAGACTCCCTCCAACTCTCCGATGGGACCCGGATATGGAACCTCCTTCGGATATTCCTCTATTCGCATTTCCAGAAACTTGATGAAAAGACCACCAAGAAAAAACTCAGTAAAAAGAACGTTCAATCAGTTTTCTCTCTTCTCAAAGAAAGCATTCACCCTCTTACCTTACCAGAAACCATCACCGTCTGCGGTTTTTCCAGCAGCGAAAGCAGAAAACTAACCAACAATACGTACTACGACATCTACCTTGACCCGCTCTACGAAATACTCGGGGACAGGCTTGCGGTGTTCGAATGGCCAGAAACCACAGGGTATCGGCGGAAATACGACAGACCGGTGTACTCATGGCACCATGTCCCCATGCATATTCCACTCTGGTCAACCACCTTCTGGGATCTTCTCTCTCATAAAATCACCGGTCGAAAAAACTATAGACTGGAGTCAGAAGAGGTCTTCCAGCAGATCATTGACTATGTCAGCACAACCGCCGGTGTTGACACTGCCACACTTACTAGGGATATGGTTGATTTCATCACTGTCTTTGTTTCCATCAAACGCTTCCTCTCCACCATCCTAACAAGGATCAAACCACGAGCAGTACTCATCCGATGCGGGTATGGGCGGTTTCCCATGGCGCTCTCACAAGCATGCAGGGAGCTACAGATCCCTGCTATTGAACTTCAACATGGTCTCATCACATCATACCTGCCTGCGTACCGCAGATCGACCCCTACAACGAACAAGGATTGCATCCCTGACTATTTGCTTGCTCAAGGAGAGATTTACGCGGAGATGGTACGAAACGGCAACCTCTTTGACAAAGACAAGGTCCTCTCCACCGGATACCCCTACCTTCAACAGATATTACAAGAAAAAAAACAGGATTCTCACCTAAAAGAGAGCAGTTCTCCCTTTCCACATACGGTTTTATTCACCTCCCAATGGATTGTCGCCAAGGAGATACAAGATTTCATCATCAGAGTCGCAGACCACCTGGAACAACACCACATCAACGTAGGGATCCTTTTCAAACCACATCCCTACGATACCACCACCTATACAAATCTACAAAACAAACATATCATCTTAATCGATAAATACGAAGACATCTTTCAACTCTTCACCATTGCCGATATCCATGCCACGGTGTATTCAACAAGTGGGCTGGAAGCGATGGCGTTTAGCATTCCTACTATCTTCGTTGATCTCTACGATATAACACCAAAGACAGAAGCACCCTACCTGGTTCACTCACCGGCAGAATTCATCGAATCAGTGACTGCTATCCTGGCACACTATCAAGATGCAGTTGCTGAAACCAAGGCTACCGCAGACCTCTTCTTCACCCCTTCTCCTGAGAAGCATTTTAAGAAGTTCTTTACTGAACTGAATATTATGTAACAGATTTTTAGGGAAAAGGTTATTTTATTAAATTGAATATGTTACTCAAAAAAATAAACGGCACAAATACAATAACGATCCTCCTGAGTTGGAGACCATGACACAAATTCTTGCGGTGATACCCGCCCGGTTAGGTAGCAAACGACTGCCAAAAAAAAATATTAAGCTGTTATGTGGAAAACCACTGCTTGCATATACAATTGATTCCGTGAGGAATTCACACTACGTGAATCGTTTTGTAGTCTCAACTGAAGATAGAGACATTGCCACGATTTCACAATCATATGGCGCAGAAGTCATCATACGACCGTTGGAACTTGCCAGGGATGAAAGCACGACAGAGGACGTGGTTTTTCATGCCCTTGAACAACTTCATTCGAAAGAACAATATACCCCGGACATCATCATATTGTTACAACCCACGTCTCCCTTACGTACACCAGAAGACATCGATACCGCGATTAAAATTTTTATCAACACAGCAGGGGATTCCCTCATCAGTATCACAGAATATGATCATACACCATATTGGGCTTTTCGGATAGAAAAGGGGTTTTTGAAACGAGAATTTACAAAAGAATCACATACGCGCTCTCAGGATCTACCAAAACTCTATCGGCCAAATGGTTCGATTTTTATTACACGGGTATCAACCTTCCGTAACATCCGGTCTTTTTATGCCACCCATAGTATACCATATATCATGCCCCCTGAGCGAAGTATTGATATCGATGATGAATTTGATTTTTCAATTGCAGAATTCTTCCTAAAGAAAGGTAGGGAAAAAAGTGGAACCAATACATATAAAACATAAAACCATAGGCGCTGCACAACCGTGCTTTGTCATCGCAGAAGCAGGTGTGAACCATAATGGGGACATTGCGTTGGCGAAAAAACTTGTCGATGTAGCGGTGGCTGCCCATGCAGATGCTGTGAAATTTCAGACTTTTATCGCAGAAGGGGTTGTTACTGGTAACATGGGCATAGCAGAATATGCCAGAAACAATATAGGAAAAAACATTACACAAATCGATATGCTTAAAAAATGTGAACTAAGCTATGATGATTTTGTGGTATTAAAAGAGTATTGTGATGAAAAAGAAATCATTTTCTTGTCATCTCCTCATTCGTTTGACGCGATTGATTTCTTGCAGGATTTAGTCCCTGCTTATAAATTCGGCTCCGGGGATCTTACCAATATCCCTGCATTAGAATATGCCGCGGAAAAGAAAAAACCAATGATTCTTGGAACAGGAATGGCAAGCCTGGACGAAGTGAAGCGTGCCTTTTACACGATTTCTTCAAAGGGCAATACACAGATTGTTCTGCTTCACTGTACAACCAATTACCCTTGTTCCTATGATGACGTGAATTTACGAGCCATGTGTACCATGCAGCATGAACTTAATTGTCTTGTTGGGTACTCAGATCATACTGTGGGAGTGCTTGTCCCTCCACTTGCAGTTGCACTAGGGGCAGCAGTTATAGAAAAACATTTCACTCTTGATAAACAACTCCCTGGCCCTGACCATAAAGCGTCATTAGAACCCGATGAACTTACGGAGATGGTCCGACGAATTCGAGATGTGGAAAAGATATTAGGATCATCAGAGAAAAAACCCGTAGATTCTGAAAAGACAATACAACAAATTGTACGAAAAAGTATAATCGCAGCTAAAAATATTAAAAAAGGAGAGGTCATCGAAAAAGAAATGCTTATAATTAAACGACCTGGTATCGGCATCTCTCCTGCAGATATCAAAAAAATCATCGGAAAAAAAACAAAAAAAGATATCACTGTCGATGAGTTACTACGTTGGGATATGGTAGAATAGCTATGCGAAAAATTGCGGTGGTTACCGGTAGCCGAGCAGAATATGGCTATCTGAAACCTTTGATGAATGAGATAGAAAACGATGTGGAATTACAATTAATTCCGTTAATAACAGGAACACATTTATTACCAAAGTTTGGAAACACCTATCAAATAGTGGAGAACGATTTTCCGTCTGCCAAAAAAATCCCCATGCCTTTGACCGGCGATTCCCTTAAAGCTATGGCTCTCTATTTGGCCGTAGGCATCTCAAATTTCGCTGAGTTTCTGGATAACAGTCGCCCTGACATTCTGATTGTTCTTGGAGATAGAAGCGAATCTTTAGCAGCTGCATTAGCTGCGTTTTATCTAAATATTCCGATAGCACATATCAATGGAGGAGATGTCACAGGGACAACGATAGATGAATCTATTCGGCATGCCATCACCAAGATTGCCCATATACATTTTGCACATACGAAGAACAATGCTGAACGAATAGCGAAGATGGGAGAAGAAAAAAAAAGGATTTTTATTACCGGCTCCCTTTCCCTCGATACGATATTGCGTGCGTCATTGCCTTCAAAAGAAGAGATTTTTAGGAAATGCCATCTTGCCGCAGAGAAATTAACGTTTCTTGTCGTTTTCCATCCGATCACCACGGTAGCTGATAAAGGATATTCTCAACTGGAACAGGTACTTTGCGCATTAGATACATTAAAAGAACAAACAGTTTTATTTTATCCAAATGTCGATGCCGGAGGGGATCGATTACGAGATTTAATCAAAGGATATGAGGGCACGTCATATCTCCATACCTTTATCAACCTTCCTCACGAAGAGTATTTAGGGTTACTCAAATCCGTCAATGTCATGATAGGGAATTCAAGTAGCGGAATCCTGGAAGCCCCATTATTTCATGTACCAGTTGTGAACATTGGTAGTAGACAACAGGGACGTGAACGATCCATGAATGTCATCGATGTACAACCTACGAAAGAGAAGATACTTGCGGCAATCACCTATGCTTTGTATGATAGCGACTTTCGTAAGAACATTCAAAAATGCGAGAATAAATTTGGTGACGGTCATGCATCTGAACGAATAGTGGATATTTTAAAGAAAATTGAAATAAACGAATCATTGATACAAAAACAAATCACATATTAAGTTTTGGTGAAATGAATGGGTGAAAGAAGATTTAAAAATTGGAAATACCCTAAGTTCGATGAAAATGATATGACCCAATGGAATTGGATGTGCCAGCATCATGAAAAATTAAAACTGGGAAAATACGTAGATATCGGTGCATTTACGTATATCAATGCTAAATATGGGGTACATATCAAAAAAAACGTTCAGATTGGATCGCATTGCTCAATCTATTCGATTTCAACGATAGATAATAAAAAAGGGAGAATCGTGATAAAAGAAAATGCATGTCTTGGTACCCATAGCACGATTATGCCGGGGGTTACAATTGGTAAAAACTCGATAGTTGGTGCCTATAGCTTTGTAAATAATAACATACCGGATGATACCATTGCATATGGAATTCCTGCACATGTCATGAGGAAGTTAAAAAAATGAACTGGAAGATACCGCTATTTAAAATATATTGGGAGAACGATGACATAGACTCTGTTTCTGCAGTAATAAAGAGAGGTAGCTACTGGACAACGGGACCAGAAAATAGACAACTTGAAGAAAAAATCGCAGAGTATATTGGAACGAAGTATGCTTTAACATTCAACTCAGGTACATCAGCGTTACATGCTGATTTATTGGCTCATGATGTACAAGGGAAAGAGATAATTGCCCCATCGTTTACTTTCATCTCAACAGCTAATTCTGTTATCCTTGCAAATGCTAAACCGGTATTTGCAGAAATAGAAGATACCTCCTATGGTTTAGACCCTGAAGATGTAAAAGAAAAAATTACAAATAAAACAAAAGCGATACTTCCTGTCCATTATGGAGGGTCACCATGTAAAGAAATCAAAGCGTTGCAAGAAATAGCAGAAGATCATGACCTTTTTTTAGTAGAGGACGCTGCGGAGTCGCTTGGGTCAAAAATCGATAAAAGAAAGGTTGGAACATTTGGCCATTCCGCAATTTTTAGTTTCTGCCAAAATAAGATAATAACCGCTGGTGAAGGTGGACTGGTAGTGACAGATTCAAAGCAGGTATTTGAAAAATTAAAACTAATTCGTTCCCATGGTCGACTTGAAAATAAAAATGATTATTTTTCTACAACGGATGAATTTGATTACATACAACTGGGCTACAATTTTCGTATGCCAAGTATCAATACAGCGATTGTTATATCACAATTTAAAAAAATTAATAGAATAATAAAAATGAGACGAGAAAAAGCCAAATATTACAATAAAAAATTATCAAAGATTAAAACCATTAAAACTCCGTCATGTCCAAAAACCCATTACCATGTTTACCAAATGTATACTATTCAATTAGATGATGAAATAAGTAGAGTACAATTACAAAAAAAATTAACAAAAGCCGGCATCATGACGAAAGTGTATTTCAATCCTATTCATCTGACAACTTTTTACAAAGAAAGATACAATTATGGAAAAGGAGATTTACCAATAACAGAACAAATTTCGAAAAAAGTTCTCACGCTACCATTGTATCCAACATTAACAGTAGAAGAAATGGAGTATATCGTTAGTGAGATTAAAAATTGTTGTGAGTGATTAGCATGGAAGAACAATTAAAAGAAGTTTTTAAAAATAAAAAAATCCTTGTTACCGGTGGAACAGGTTTTATTGGTAGTGAAATTGTTAGGAGATTATTACCATACAAACCAGACGTCGTTCGGATTTTTAGCAACGATGAAGACAGTATGTTTAGGCTTATACAGGAATTGGGGGAGGGCGATAATAAAAGATATCTCATAGGAGATATTCGAGATAATGAGCGATTACATCTTGCGATGGAAGACATAGATATTGTATATCACGCAGCTGCACTTAAGCATGTACCCCTCTGTGAATATAATCCTTTTGAAGCGATAAAAACAAACGTAGTCGGTACACAAAATGTGATAGATGCGGCATTAAATAGCGGTGTTGAAAAAGTAATAGGCATCAGTACCGATAAGGCTGTAAATCCTATCAACACGATGGGTGCCACCAAACTTTTAGCCGAGAAACTAATGATTGATGCAAATTATTACAAAGGAACAAGAAAAACTATTTTCTCTTGCGTTCGATTTGGTAACGTATTGTTTTCAAGAGGTTCTGTGCTTCCTTTATTTGAAGAACAAATCAGACAACAAAAACCCATTACTGTCACCGATCCTGAAATGACCAGATTTATGATGTCAATATCAAATACCATTACTCTTGTGTTTAAGGCAACTCTACTGGCAAAAGGTGGTGAGATATTTATATTAAAAATGCCTGTGGTCAAAATTGGGGATTTAGTAGATATCGCTATAGAGTATTATGCTCAGAAATATGCGTATAAAAAGGATGTAATTAAAAAGGAAATTATCGGACCTAGACCCGGAGAAAAACAATATGAAGAGTTACTAACAGAATCAGAGACAAGAAAAGTATTTGAAACAGAACATATGTTAATAATTCCTCCTCAAATAGAATTTCCAGATATGAAATATGAACAATCAGATTATCCAAACGCTCACATTAGTAATTTCAATAGATATACATCACGAGAGATTCAACCCCTTTCAAAAGAAGAAATCAAAGCTCTTATATTTAATTAAAACATTTGTTTTGACCATCCTATAGATTAGAATGCATAGCATTTCCTCGTCTTTGTAACATATTCAGAGACGGTGAAATATAGGACGTAGCAGATACATATTATTTAAGTATACATTTTGATATCCGGTTTGTACAGATATGTGGTGATTACTATGAAATATTGTAAAAAATGTGTAATGCCTGATACGAGACCAGGGATTGTATTTGATTCCGAGGGTGTTTGTCATGCATGTCGTGTGGCTGAGGAAAGAAAAAAAATTGACTGGGACAAACGTTTTAAAGAATTAGAAAAATTATGTGATAAATACAGAGGAAAAAATGGGCATTACTATGATTGCATTATCGCAGTAAGTGGCGGAAAAGATAGCCACTATCAGATTTATGTTATGAAAGAATTAATGCATATGAACCCTTTACTTGTCAATGTTAATAATTTTAGCTGGACAAAAACAGGTTTATATAATTTCCATAATATGAGTGAAACTTTTGGTTGCGATATTTTTTCTCTTCATCTTAATAGAAAAATGGCGAGGAAATTTCTCTGGAAAGCTTTAGTAAAAATGGGTTCCCCGACATGGTATTGGGATAAAGCAGTGTATGTTTTTCCGGTACAAATGGGAATTAATTTTAAAATACCTTTGATTATCTATGGGGAAAACATAAGCTATGAATACGGTGGTTTTCAGACAGAGGAAACACCCAGTGCGATGAATCAGATCAATAATGATGTTGTAAAAGCTGTTGATTGGGATTATTGGTTAGACGATGATATCACGATGAAAGATTTGAATCCTGTTGTATATCCAACTCAGGAAGAAATCAGAGACGCTGAAATTAATCCTATTTATCTGAGTTATTTTGTAAAATGGGATGGATATAAAAACATGGAGCTTGCAAAAAAATATGGCTTCAAGTCTCTTGGCGATACAGGGGAATGGAATAGAGAAGGATATATTGAGGACTATGATCAGATAGATGCGTTTGGATACCTTATTCATCCTTGGCTTAAATATCCAAAATATGGTCATGCCCGAGCAACAGATGTCGCTAGCTATTGGATTCGAACTGGACGTATTACTCGAGAGGAAGGGATAAAACTCGTAAAAGAACACGATCATAAACTCGATAAAAGAGCATTAAAGGATTTTCTTGATTTTGTTGATCATACAGAAGAAGAATTCTGGCAAGCAATTGATAAATTTTGGAATAGGGACATTTTTGAAAAGGTAAATGGTACATGGAGATTAAAAAACCCTGTTTGGGAACAGAAACCATAAAAAGATATTAACTTGTTGCCAATAATCTTTGGTTCATATATTGAGAATCTGAAAAACAGCAGGAAAATAGTCGGACTATTTCGTAATATACTCAAGATTCAACAAGTATTGTGAACAATACAATATCTGCGCTGATAGAAATAAAAAAAACACTGACGAGAATTATGTACGATGTTGTCATAGTAACAAAAAATAGTGAAAAGACATTATATCAATGTATAAAAGCTGTAAAAGAAAATGTTCAAGCTAATAATGTTATAATTGTAGATGGTAACAGCGAAGATAAAACAATTGATATTGCTAAGAGTTTTAATTGTACGATAATAAATAATATCATCGGGCTTGGTAATGCGTTATATACAGGGTTTGAGAATGCGAATACGGAATATGTTTTAAAGATAGACTCCGACATGAAAATATTAAAAGGGTATGATGCTCTTTTTAAATATCTTAAAACATATGCTTGTGTAAAAAGCATTCCGATATTAGATATGAAGGAAAATCGCAGTTATCATAAATATTATTATGAAGTGAGTAGAAACACAGATGTATTTTCTTTTGAAAATGTAATAATGGAAAGACAGATACTTTTAAAATGTAAAGAATTAAAAACCTTAAAATGCGGTGAGGATTATTATCTTAAGAAGTGGATGGATAAGAATAGTATTAAATATTTCATTTCTCCAGATTCATATATAGAGGGCATTGATTATACATTAGAGGATTTTTTACACAGCAAAAAAAGAACTGCAAGAAACCTAAATAAAATTGATTTATTCAAGTTATTTTTAAGGGATATGGATAATCTAAGAAAATATGGTTTGAAACAGAAAGATTTCACGCTTATTAAAATACTTCTCTTTTCTGATTTAAGGTTCTATCTCACCATACAAAAATAAATGCGGTACCAATATTGTAAAATAAAAGAACCATGAACAAATTTTTTCTTCATTATGTTCTTGTATTTTTATCTGCTTCTCTCATTATTGTTTCTCTCTTTTTATTTCATCTCGTATGTAGTTCCACATTTTCTTTATATTCAAAAGATCAAGAACAAAATCAAAATCTTTTCTTGTGAATTCTTTGAATAAACGGAGAATACACAGATAGATACCAAGTCCTAGTAGAGAGTATCCTAGAAGAACATACCATCGATCAATTGGTACAAATGTTAAAAGGACATAGAGTATGATTCCCATAATAACAGCAGAAAAAAGATGAAAGAAAATTCTTGGATTAAAAGGATTTTTTGCTAGTTTCCAAGCAGCATATCTGCAATAAATAAACCCTGCTATATAGCCAACTACCATTGCTATTGACGCTCCAATTGCTCCTAATCCAAAAAGTTTCAGCCCCAGACTGCCTATATCCTTTGGAATGAGAATAATGTTTAAAAGTATTGTAAAAACCATAATGATTAGGATTCTATTTCGTGCAAGATTTGGCTTATTCATGCCAATAAGTTCATATAGATAAGGTTGTGTCAGTGCTTCGAAGATTACAAAAAAAGGTAAGACCATTAAGATGGGTACTGCAGGATAAAAAGAAGAGCTGAGAAGAATGCGAACCGTAGGTTCTGCAAGAACAACCATGCCAATGACGATTGGAAATATCAACATACTAATATAGCGTTCGGAAAGAAATACAGTTTTTTTGATACTCTCAGTATCTTGTTTGCTATGATAACCGGATATTGTGGGAAGAAGAAGTGTACCAACAGCGGCTGCGGCGACAAGGAGAAACTGAACGATACGAAAACTGGCAAAATAATATCCGACTTCTTCCGAGGTCCAAAATAGTTGTATAATTACTTTATCGGCGTTAACAATAATGGTATACGAAATTCCTACCAAAATAAGGGGCATAGCAAAAACATAATAATTTCTAAAACATTCCTTTGTCGGTCTTTTTATAGGAAGCCCTCTAAATAACAAAACTGATACAAACAAGAAGATAATCTCTCCTAACACATATGCCCATGCTAACGCAAGTGCATCGAATCCAGAAAGGGCGACGATGATTATCGATATAGTTCGAGTAATTGTTCCTATGACGAGCGGTATCTGAGCTTTTGCGATTTTTTTAGTTGCCATATAGGTATAATAGAAAAAGGTGCCAATGCTATTAACAGCATAATAACAAAGAATGATATAGATAGCAAGTTCATGGGTGGATGATTCAAACCCCCGGCCAAGAATAATTTTCCATATTCCAACAACCCCGATGATGACAAATATTAAAATGAATACAAATATGAGTTTTGAGACCAGATAGGTACCAATGCAGGTCCCTATATCCTTTTCTTCAGAGACTCGTTTCATATGCGCAGGGTTAAATCCAAGATCCGTTAATATCGTAAATAACCCGACAAATCCAATCGCAAACCCGATAATTCCATAGGCTTCGGGGCCCATATCTCGGGAAATAAAATATAAAGCGACATACGCAAGTAGCCCATCCAGAAGATTGGTACTCATGATTAATAACGATTTCCTGGCAAACATTGAAAATTCAAGGAAGTAACTAAGATGATATATATTAAATAACTGGACAGAGAAAAACAGATGGTTTTCCCGTTAGCCAAATGTTTAGAGGATTTTTGCTTGAGAAACCACTTCTCCTTTGACAAAACCGGCAGGACCAATGAACACGTTGTTCCCAATCATTGATCCGATGTTAATCGTTGCGTTTATCCCGGTCTGGACGTTATCACCGATAATCGCCCCTAATTTTTTCCGTTTTGTCTCAATTTTTTTTCCATTTAACGTTACGGTTATATTCCTTTTATCAAGCCTAAGATTAGCAACTGTGGTTCCCGCCCCTAGATTGCAGTATTGTCCAATGATGGAGTCGCCCACGTAATTGAGATGGGGGACGTTACTATGGTCCATGATGATTGAGTTTTTTACTTCACAGGCGTTTCCGACATGGCAGAAATTCCCAATAGTCGTAGATGGTCTGATATAGCAGTTCGGACCAATTCTACTATTATTGCCAATCACGACGGGGCCTTCGATGTAAGTGCCTGAGCGGATGATGGTGTCTTTCCCGACAACGACCATTCCATTTACAACTGCATTCTTCTCGACCGTCCCTAATATCTTCCGGTGCATTTTTTTAAGAATCTCCTCGTTCGCATCCAGCAGATGCCAGGGATAGACGACATCTCGCCATTCTTTGAGGAACATCGCTTCCATTGGTTCCTTGTCTATGAGCATGTTGATGGAGTCGGTGATTTCAAATTCGCCTCGTGGTGACTTTTCCGTCTTTCGAATACAGTCAAATATCTTTTTGTTGAAGTGATACATACCGGCATTGACGACATTGCAGGAGGGTCGTTCCATTTTCTCAGAGATTTTTACTACCTGCTTTCCTTTGAGTTCCACTATCCCATATTCTGTTGGATTGTCGATTTTTATTAACCCTATCGTATTTCCTTTTTTTGTCAGTTGTTTGATGTCATTTGAACCAAAGATCGTATCACCGCACAGCACAAGGAAATCACTGACGAATGGTTCGACTGTTCCGATCGCATGGGCAGTCCCCATGGGTTTTCCTTGATTGACATATCGTATCTTGACGTTCCATGGTTTTCCGTTACCAAAATATTCTCGCACCATTTCGCTTCTATAGCTAACGATAAAGATAAATTCTTTCAGTCCAGCTGCACGAGCATTCAGCAAGTTCCATTCAAGGATTGGTTTTCCTGCAATCGGAAGCATCACCTTTGGTCGTGTATAGGTGAGAGGATGCATCCGGTTCCCCTCGCCTGCCGCAAGAATCACACATTTCATAATTTTTTTCTCCTTACTCAACGGTTACCGATTTTGCGAGATTCCGTGGTTTATCGATTGGGCATTTCCGGAGATGAGCAACATGGTACGCAAGTAATTGAAGTACAACGGTGATGGGAATACAGGGAAGCACATGAGATCCAGCAGGAAAGCGGAGCACAAAATCAGCATGTTTTTCGGTTTCTGTGTCCTTGTCTTCTGCGATTGCGATGACTTTTGACCCGCGGGCTTTGATTTCGCCGATATTTGCCAGGATTTTCTCATAGGTTTCGTCTTGGGTCACGATAGCGACCACCGGTGTTTCCTCTGTCAGCAGTGCGAACGGCCCGTGTTTCAGTTCACCGGCAGCAAACCCTTCGGCATGGATATAGGAGATTTCTTTTAACTTCAAGGCTCCTTCGAGGGAGAGTGGATAGTTAATCCCTCTGCCGATAAAAAAGACGGTTTGCGCGTCTTTCAGTTGTTTTGCAATTGTGATAATTTCGTTGCTTCTCTGGAGGATATCGCGGACGTACCGCGGCAGGGCCTTTAGTTGAACGATGTAGTTGTAGAGCTCATTGGACCCTAGTTTCTTTTGAATGAGGGAGAGTTTCAGTGCGATAAGGAAAAGTACTATGATTTGTGAGGTGAATGTCTTGGTTGCGGCCACACCGATTTCAGGACCTGATTGCTGGAGGATATACCCATCAGCGATTCGAGTTGCAGTGCTGCCAATGACATTGGTTACCACAAGTGTTCTGCATCCTGACAGCTGTGCTTCTCGCAAGGCAGCAAGGGTATCAGCGGTTTCACCGGATTGAGTAATCGCGATAACCAGTGAGTTTTCATTGCGTGTACCGAAATAGCGGTATTCAGAAGCAAGCTCGGTGAACACCGATATATTGGTCAGTTGTTCGATGAGGTATTTGCCGACCAGACCTGCGTAAAAGGAGGTGCCACACGCAACAATGTGGATGGAAGTGATATCGGTTTTTAGCAGTTTTTCAACCTGTTCAGGGAACGTGATGGTCTCTTCGATTTCTGAGATACGTCCTCTGAGTACGTGATGGACGGTTTCGGGTTGATCGTAGATTTCTTTGAGCATGAAATGGGGAAAACCGGATTTCTCCGAGTCTTTTATATCCCAGGTGATGAGTTCTTCCTTTTTTATGATATGCTTTTGGTGTTTATCAGAAATACTAATCGTGTTTGCAGTAATCACACAGAGGTCTCCATCGTTGAGGAACATCACACGATTTGTGTATCTCAAAAACGCAGTGATATCTGAAGCGAGAAAGTTTTCGCTGTCCCCGACACCGATGACAAGTGGGCTTTCTTTTCGTACACCGACGATTTTCCCTGGTTCATCCTGGCTGACGGCAACGATTGCGTAGGATCCCTTGATTTTTTTTGTGGTAGCAATCAGTGCCTCCTCTAGGTTGCCTTTGTAGACATCATCGATGAGATGAGCGATGACCTCTGAGTCTGTTTCAGAGAGAAAGGTATGGCCTTTCTTTTTTAATTCCTCTTTGAGTGTGTTGAAGTTCTCGATTATTCCATTGTGGACGATGGCGATTTTTTTATCACAACTGAGATGTGGATGTGCGTTTTCTTTTGTCACGGTCCCATGGGTCGCCCAGCGAGTATGGCCAACACCAGTGGTTCCTTTCAGGGGTGGGATTTGTTTTTCTATTTTTGCTATCTCCCCCCGGTCCTTATAGGTCTTTAGTTTTTTATCTATAATGGCTACTCCCGCTGAATCGTACCCTCTGTAATCGAGTCGTTTCAATGATTCGATTAAGACGGTTCGTGCGTCTCGAAATCCGACATAGCCAATTATTCCGCACACGTTATATCACTTTACTTTCACTTGGTATGTTTTTTATGATATGTTTCATCGGCCCGATTCTGCATTTTCTGCCGATGATCTTTCCTGGGTCGACGACGACATGGCTTTCGATGATGCAGTCTTCTCCGACCATGGCTCCGATTGGTCTTTCAAGTTTTTTGAACTCATTTTCGATTTCTATTGTTGTTTTCCCTGGTATCGTCGAAAAGCTATCCCTGATGGTACATCCTTTGCCGATGATGGAATGCGAGATGGATGCGGCTGATGCGATGTGTACATCATCCATGATGACGCTGTTTCGTATTTCACTGAATGGATGAACCACGGTGTTGTTTCCGATGCTTGTCGAAGGGAAGATGCACGCATGAGGTCCTATTTCACAGCTGTCTCCGATGACTACGGGTCCAACGATGTAGCAGCCTGCGTAGACTTTTGTGTGTTTTCCTATGTACACAGGACCTTTGATGGTGACGCCTTTTTCGATGGTTCCGCTTGTTGATTCGTTTGTTGTTTGGATCATCGCCTCATTGACGGCGATAAGGTCCCAGGGGTAGACGATGTCCATCCATGATTTCGCTAGAAGCGTGTTGATGTGTTTTCCCGTATCGACGAGTATTTGGATGACGGATGAGAGTGCATGAACCCCTTGCAAGTAGCATCGTTCGATGTCCGTAAAAACAGTGGAGGGGAGTTTGTAGATCCCTGTTGAGATGTATTTACCAACGTCTTCTTTTGGTTTTTCGACGATACGGCTGATGTTCCGGTTTTCAACAAAGACGACCCCGTATTTTGATGTATGCGGATGTTCTTTGATTAGCAGCGAGTATTCTGCCTGGTCTTTAATGAGACGTGCGATGCTTCCTGGGTCAATGATGTTGTCCCCTGCCAGGACAAGAAACGGGTCTTTTATGTGTTTTTTTGCTTGCAGGAGCGCATGGGCGGTTCCGAGTTGTCTGTCCTGGGTGACGTAGGTGATCTTGACGTTCTTGTAGTCTTTGAAGTACTCCATGATGACTTCTTTTTTGTATCCGACGACAACGATGATTTCAGTAATCCCGTTTTTTTTGACTGCGTCGAACACGTATTCGAGCAATGGTTTGTTGGCAACAGGGAGCATGACTTTGGGCATGGTTTCTGTGAACGGTCTGAGCCGTTTTCCTTCGCCTGCCGCTAAAACAACCGCTTTTTTTATCATGGGTCTCACTGGGCTGTATCGTTTTGTTCCTTATTTGACTTTTTTCTTTACCGCTTGTTGATTTTTGTTCTTTATGGGTGGTTCTATTTGTTTTAAAAATTTATAAATATATCTATGGTTTTTTAGAAGGATCTGCAGGTGCTCTCATTGGTTTTTTCCTTTCCATCCCTGCGTGCTATCCGATGACTTGGACGACATGTTCGTTAACGATAAGGAATTCCACAAGTTCTTGTGATTTTTTTAGTTTGGTAAGTAGGCCGGAGCTGATTGAGTGTTTGAATCGTGAGAGGACGCGGCTTCCGCTTGGTCCCCAGCTGCCAATTTCCACATATTCGGCGTTAAAATCCTTGACGCCTCCGAGAATGGTGAATGATTCTGTGACCATGCGAAATGAGCAGGTGGAACATTCGACTATGGTCCTGTAGGGGGTGTACGCGTTGTTTGGGTCGTCGATTGGTTCTACCAGAACAATGGTTAAAAATCCTTCACAGTGAGGACAGGTCATACTTCGTGACGTCGTTTGTATCCAGATGTCCTCTGCAACGGTTGTTTTTTTATACGTCATCTCTCCTGGCTCCATTTGTTCTTACTTCTCCAATCCTCATTATTATACATGCTTCTTGCATATATAGTTTTGCTTAAAAGTAAGGAAAAAAGACGAAAAAGCATTTGTACGGAAGAGCAATATTGGGATGTATTGGTTGTAGAACAGGGTGGTGGTATGAAAAGGATTACGTTTCTATCGGATTTTGGCACCAAGGAGGGGTATGTTGCACAGATGAAAGGGGTCGTCTGCAGTATCACGGATGCGCGGATTATTGATATCACCCATGAGATTTCGCCTCATAATGTCCGAGAAGGTGCGTTTATCCTATGGACGACCGCACCGTTTTTTCCGCTCGGTACCATTCATGTTGCAATCGTTGACCCTGGTGTTGGGACCGAGAGGAAAGGGTTGATTATCACTACGAAAAAACAGATCCTTGTTGGGCCTGATAACGGACTGCTTTTGCCAACAGCGCATCTTCTCGGTGATTTCGTTGTCTATGAGATTACCAATCCTAAGTATATGATCCATCCGTTGTCTCGTACGTTCCATGGTCGTGACATCTTTGCGCCTGTCGCTGCGTATATTGCCCGTGGGGTGCCTTTTGATGAGATTGGAACGCAGACCACTCATTTTGTCGACCTGCAGTTCCCGCTTGGGGAACATCACGGAGACCGGATTGTTGGGAAGGTGCTGTATGTTGATCGGTTTGGGAATTTGATGACAAATATCCCCCAAGAGATCCTACCCGGTGATATCGAGCAGAAAAACATATCGATGGTTTCTGGTGACCATCGGTGGGAACAGGTTCCGTTTGTTTCTTCGTATGGTTTTGTACAGCAAGGGGCCCTGTTGTTAACTATCGGAAGCAGTCATTTTCTTGAGATCAGTGTCAATCAGGGGAATGCCGCGCAACTGCTGGGCATAGGCGTCGATGCGGACGTCCAGTTTCTCTTTAGTTAGACTGTTTTTCGTTTTACTCTATCAAGAGTGGTGTATGCGTTTTCCCCGATATAGTATAACGGGTGTATCTGATCTGTTCGTAGCAGTTCGTCAGTAAAAGCGTTTTTGTCTGCAGTGACTGCGACAACCTCCCCGATGAGAAGGCGGTGGTCTCCAAGTAAGATGCTTTTTACTAATGTGCATTCCAGGTGTGCGTATCCTTCTTTGATCAATGGTGTCGAAAGCTTCGTTGAAGGGATAAGGGTAAGGCCGGTGTTGGAGAGTTTATCGGTGGTCTTTCCTGTGTGGGTCCCGCAGAAATCTGCTGCTTCGACAAGGGAATAGGGGATGAAGTTGATGACGAACTCCTTGCTTTTTTTTATCAGTGCATACGAATATCGTTTTGGGGATACGGAGAGTCCATACAACGGTGGATGGCGAGAGATAGGGGTGTGCCATGCAAGGGTGATGATGTTTGTTTTGCCTGCTGTGTCGTTGCAGGTGACAAGTATGGTTTGCATCGGGAAGGCGTACTGATAGTATTTTTCCATATTTCCTTTAGCTTTCATTTGATTCCTCTCTTTGGTTTATTGTTTGTAGGATTGCATCTAACAGCCCGTGGGCGTAGTTGATGCACCCAAACGCGGTGAAGTAGTCGTTTTTCTTGGTATAATAGTGTGTGTCTTCGTAGTATTGAGTTGCGAGTTCGACGATTTTTTTTTGAGGAGTAGTGAGTGTTTTTTCGTGGATGTGTTTGATGTTTTCCTCAAACATTTCAATATCTTTTTCTATTCGTGTTTTTTCATTCATGGTTCTGGCAGTGACGGGAGTGATTGTGAGGAAATAAATGTTTTCCCTTGACCTATTTTTATCGTTTTTTAGCCGATAAAATATTTTGTCGGATTGGAGACGACAAAATGCAAAGGTATTTAAACCCACAAAACAACGTTTTTTATTAATATTATCTTATAAAAACGGTGCACTGTGATGAATAAACCCCGTTCGCCTATTGACAGAAACATCGAAACCGCGGTCCATGAATTGCTCGATTCTCGGGCAGAGGCGCGCATCTATGTCTACCTTCTTCGGAAGAACGGTGCACGTAGTGAGGAGATTATCCGAGGCACCAGGCTTCATCCCAGCACCGTCAGAGAACTCCTTTCAAAGATGTATGAGAATAAAATCATTTTTCGGCAGAAAATCAAAACAGACCGTATCGGAAAAAACCCATACAAATATGGCGCTGTCTCTCCTATTGTTCTCCTCCAACGTCGCGTGAAAATCATTGAATCACGACTCAATAAGATAGCAAACCTCAGCGGGAAAACGGAAAGCACCAAGTACGTACACATCATGATTGGAAACCAAGGGGGTGAACAATGAACATCGTACATCCCTTGGCAAAACTCCTTGTGAAGCGACCAAAAACAGTCCTCATCGTCTATACGATTATTACCATCATCATTGGTCTACAGGTCAGAAACGTGTATATGCAGGCAGACCTGGCCACCTTTTTACCCAAGGACGATCCAACCCTGCAGCTCTGGACTAAGATTAACGAAGAATTTCAGATAGGGTCCACCATCATCATCTATGTCGAGGCAGACGATATCCGTGATCCCTATGTTTTACGTGAAATGGACCGCATCTCTACCAAGATAAATACCTATGAACTTGACAAAGGAAAAACGGACGGCGTCTTTTCGGTAACAAGTATCGCCCAGCTCATCAAGCAAGAAAACGCAAAACCACCACTGCCCAAGAACCTTGGGGGAACAGGGGTGTTCCAAATCCCCGATGACCCACAACTAATCAACACCTACCTGGCGCGTCTTCAGGCAATGCAGGGAGTCCTTTTCTTAAATACCTTTGATGTTGCGGTCATCGTCTTCCAACTCTCAGATGAGGCGGATTATTATCAAATACTTGAAAATGTGAAAGCCGCAATCGGAAAAGAAGCTCGCTATTCAACCATGACTATCACCGGTTCGTATGCCATGCAACAAGCCATGAGAGATCAAAACCTTCGCTCCTTGAGCATCGTGTTTCCATTAGCCGCTATTGGTGTTGCTGGTTCGTTGTTCTTCTTCCATAGAACACTTAAGGGACTGATTATCGGATTTATGCCGTTGGCATACGCGATTCTGCTTACATTTGGGGTTTTAGGTACGATTCAGCCTGAGATGACCATCCTTTCCATTGCCGTCATCGCATTGTTGCTTGGGCTTGGGGTTGATTATTCGATTTATCTTGCGAATCGATTTGCCGAAGAGCATGATGTCAGCGATAAGATAACACGGGTGGAGCGAACCCTGGGTTTGACGGGAAAAGCAGTGTTTCTGTGTGCGTTTACGACAATCATCGGGTTTGGATCCTTGATGACGTCTTCCATGCCGCCGATGGTCACGTTTGGTTTCGGATGCGCGATCGGCATATTTTTTGTATTTATTTCCGCGATCATTCTTGTTCCTTGTCTCTGTATCATTTTGCATTTTGAGAAACATGAAACCAATCATCATTGGAAACGTTTTGCAGCAGTGCTTGTTGACAATAGAAAGAGGTTGTTTGCCATCTCGTGTTTCTTTATTGTTCTCTCGTTGCTTGTGCTTCCTCAGATAAAAACCGATGTCAACTACTTCGATATGGCGCCACAGGGTATCCCTGAAGTGGAGAAGCTCCTGGAGTACTCAGAGAAGTTTGGTACTGGAGCAAATTTCAACGCTCTTTACATAGAAACCAACATACAGGGTCTGACGTATCCGGAGGTCATCGAGGCGATCTATGAAATGGAAGAGGAGATCCGCAGTGTCGGCGGGTCTGCGTATTCGATAGCTGATGAGATAAAGAAGGTTAACGATGTGTTGGAACGAAGCAAGATCATTGAAACAATCGCTGAGTTTCTCGGAGTCAGCACCATCATCCTTGATAAAATCGCAAGACAAGGACTTGTCGATGAGCAGTACTCAAAGACTTTTATCGTCGTATCCTTCCCAGCGGGGACAAGCGTAGAAACATTAGAAAAACTAATTGACCGTGTCAATGACATCGCAGAGAATGCAGTCATCCCACAGAACGGGCGCGTCTCTCGTCTTGCCGGTCAAGATGTTGTCACCGTTGAGATTAATAAACAGATCATGAGCTCACAAGCAACATCCCTTTTCATTGCATTGTTGTTGGTCCTTGCGTGCTTAATCATCGGATTTAATTCTATCGGAATTGGATTCCTCACACTTCTCCCTGTTCTCGTGGTCCTTGCCTGGGAACCAGGAGCATTAGTAATGTTTGACATTCCTCTCTCTATCATCAATATTACCGTCGCTTCTATAATGATTGGAACCGGCATCGATTACAGTATTCAGACAACCCAGCGTGTTCGTGAGGAGATAGCAAAAGGCGTGCCGAAAACCGAAGCAGTAAAAACCATGATTGAGACTACGGGATGGTCATTGGTGGGTGCAGCGGCAACGACCTGTATGGCGCTGCTTTCAACCTTTGCTGTTGGTATCCCTGCACTCCATCAATTTAGTATCGTTGTCATAACATTAATTGGGTTTTCCTTCGTCGCAAGCCTGTGCATCTTACCTAGCCTTTTAACGTCACGATTTATTAAGTAATCTTCATCCTCACATCGAGGGATTGATGGTTACATATCATACAAACGTTTCTAAAACAAAACGATGCACAGGGTTATTATTGCAACTAAAAAATTTTAAGAGCCATACCACGGCATTTTCAAACAAAAAACCCCCCTTCTCAAAATCATATACACCTATGCGATTCATTGCATCATTTACTCTAGGAGAGTACAAGTATTGTCATTTTTTGGTTCTTGAGAAAATAATAAGAATAGCAAGCACTTCGACACGTCCAAGAATCATAAGGGCGACAAATACCCATTTAAGCTCTAACGCGAGGGAAGGGCTAATAATACCAGTAGTTAACCCGGTCGTAGAAACAGCCGAGGTTGTTTCAAACAGGGCGTCAACAGGTTGGAATCCATAGGAGCTGACAACAAACGTAGAAAAAAACACTAATCCAATCATCAGGAGAACCACGACTGCTGCCCGGATGATAGCAGAATCGGTATAGTCCCGTCCAAAAAGTCTCATGGGGAATTCTTGCTCAGTGATACTTTCATGAATTGCTTTTCGCATGGCTTTGATTATCAGTACAAAGCGATAGATCTTGATTCCCCCTGCTGTAGAAAAACTCGCACCACCAACAAGCATAAGAAAAATCAAGAAGAATTTGAGCCCGTCTGTAAACTCAGCGACAGAAACATAGCTAAACCCTGTGGTTGTCATAGCACTCACAATATGAAACATTGCTTCACCAGACGAAAATCCAAAAAAAATCACGGTAATACCAATAGCAACGATTGCCATTACAAGAAACACTGAAAACTCCGAAGTGAAAAATTCTTTCAACCTTCTTTTAAACAATCCTGCGATGATGAAAAAGTTCGAGGCACCAAGAACCATGCAGAGGACAAGGACGACGTTCATGGGAAATGTTGTTGCGACGCTTGAGATATCACTGATAGGGGCAAATCCTCCTGTGCTGATTGCTGAGAATACGAACGATAATGCCTGTATAAGATTATGGTAGCCAAGTACGATACTCATGATAACCATGATGGCCGCGTACGCACAATAGATAAGGATAATCATGACAAATGTTTTTTTGATTTTTTGATCTTTGGAAAATCCCATGCCTTGTGCAAAATCCTGTAATTTTGCTTCAGGGTAAAAGAATGCAAGAAGGACTAAGACGATACTGATCCCGCCGATGAACTGCGTCAGTACTCGGTAAAACAGAATGGACTGGGGTATGGTGGAGATATCTGGTATGATGGAGAACGCTGTTGTGGTGAATCCTGCGGCTGCTTCAAAAATACTGTCTGTTATGTTCTGGATCATGTCACCGTCGGAAATGTTGATGTAGATGTAAGGGATAGAACCGATTATGCTTAACAGTACGAATACAAGGACAATTAAGGCACAGGAGCTTTTATAGCTTAATTCCCGTCGTTCACAAAAGGCGTTAAAAGAAAATCCTACTATGAGAAATATCGTTGCAGTGATAAACAACGCAACAGTGGCTAGCATTTCGTTGTTAATAAATGAAAGAATGATTGGAAGGATGATAAAAATCCCTGAGATTTGGAGAACAAACCCCATGTTCGCAAGAAGCGCTCTCATATCTTTCCTGGAATAGAACTATTCTTTTTATATCTTCGTATAACAAAATCCCCTTTGTCTTTTTCCGAAAGTACTTTCTCCTGAAAAAGAACACCTTCTCATCCATGTTTTCATCATAAAAAAACAATCGTGCATTTCTACGTACGATACTACTGATTTATTCTTTTTTGCGAAGCAATCGTATCGATCGCAGAAATGGGATGTCTACCAGAGCGTTACCAACAAGGATAATCATTCCTATAAACAACTCACCATCAAACTCCGATGATCCTGTACAAACCCCCCGTATGAACCAATCTCGCACAAAGGTCAATGATACCGCAAGAGGAACAATGAGTAATAACGGAGCGAACCAGAGTTCTAAGCGAAGCAACAATCTCCTGATATTCTCTTTCACTATGGTATTTTGTTTTCCCATGGATCTTTTACCTCTCATTTATCTCTCATAGGGACACTGGATAAATTACGGGCGGTGGTAAAATATCAATCTGCATCAGTAACAAGCCTTGCCAGAGCAGCAGTATGATAACTGCAGGAAGCATCTGGATCATGAAATCATCATCCAGATAACGAAATTTCCTTGCTTCACCGATCACTGCTGCTGCTGCGCCTACGAAAGGAACAAGGATCAGAACCCATCCGTCTGCCCGGTACCAGGTTCCCAGGAAGAGAAAGAAAGAAACAAAAAAACCAAGAAGATACGCACGTTTTTTTCCAAGATAATGCCGGCTTTCACCGATGACAGGGTCTGTAAAAGAGGCGCACAGTATGCAGGGGATTGCGATTTGCTGGGGAAAGAATACAAATAAAAGGAGCACAGCGACACCGAAATACAGGTAGCTTGCTGGTCGTTTCTTTTCATAACTTCGTAAGCCAAAGAACCGCTGATGGTCGACGTCACCTCGGAGACGTTGGTATTCAACGACAACCATACATGCAACGATAATCGCAGGCAATAGAATTTTTGCGATAGTGACCCATTCTTCATCAGGTAGAAGGTAGTAGAATAAAAACGACGCTGCGAAGGCATGGAACGCACGGCGGAACCAATGAGCGTCAACCTCTATGGCATTCATCCGTTCCAGAAGCTCTCTCTGGTATACCGTCATCTTTTGTTTTGTGATGTGTAAAGCGTCTTTTGTGGTCATCTCTGGGAAACCCATTCTTTTAAACCGTCCTTCCAAGAACAAGACAAGTGGAACTATTGTAAGATATCCTGTCGTTCTAACGTCATCATCCCTTGTTTGCTTCCCACGATAACCTCATCGGCAAGACCGATGAACAGCCCGTTCTCCAGGACACCGGGTATGGTGTTGATCTCCTTTTCTAATGCCTCAGGGTCTGCGATCTTCCCGAATTCACAATCGAGGATGTAGTTCTGGTTGTCCGTGATAAACGCCTCATCCATGATCTTCCGTAATTCCGCGGTACATCCCAATCCTTCGAGGGTTTTTTTGGTGGCAGACCACCCGAATTTCGTGACTTCTACAGGAAGGGAGCAATCGCAGCCCAGTCCTTTTACGATCTTTGTTTCATCGACGATGATAATGACTTTTTTTGAATGATAGGCGATGATCTTCTCCCTTGTAAGCGCACCACCACCGCCTTTGATCAAATTCAGATTTGAGTCCACCTCATCAGCGCCATCAATCGTGATATCGATTTCTGTGCGATCGTCAAGCTCTATTAACGGGATTTTTAGTTCCATGGCCAACCTCTTGGTTTTCAACGATGTAGGAACTCCTTCAATGTGCAGGCCAGTTTTTATCAACTCCCCGATTTTCTTTATCGCGAATTCAACGGTAGAGCCTGTTCCTAATCCCACGGTCATTCCATCTTCGATGTATTGCACTGCTTTTTCCGCCGCTTGTTTTTTCATCTCTTCTTGTTCCACAGGTCCACCACCAGGGGTAATGCAACAAGGAATACAAAAACTTATACATCTTCTATGAATTACGTCTAGGGACTATGCTTGGAAAATGTGATGAACATGGGTATTTCCGCGGGGAGACATGCCCGGTGTGCAACGAGAAAGGAAAATTCCTCATGAGTGACCGTGAACTTGATTCCCTTGGTCGTATAATGGCAGGTGTTCTTCGCCATTTCCCAGAGAAAATCGGTGTCATGGTCGATGGCCATGGCTGGGTAGATATCTCTGAATTTGTCGAAGCGGTCGGGGTGAGCAGATCAGGATTCCAATGGTTAAAAGAGCATCATATCGAAGCGATTGCATTGACAGACCCAAAAGGGCGGTATCAGATCGATGGCGGGATGATTCGAGCGACGTATGGTCATACCATTGACATCCGTCTTGATGATTTGCCACCTGCGGAGATTGACGAGTTTTTCTATCCTGTGACTGAGGAAGAAATCGACATCATCCTCGAAGGAGGTTTAAACCCTATCGATCGGAAAAACGTTCATCTCAGCGGCAGTATAGAAAAAGCGATTGAAGCAGGAAGGGTACGAACGGAAATCCCCTTGATTCTCCGTATCGATGGGAAAAAAGCAAGAGAAGACGGCATCAAGATTTTCCACGCTGGGAAGGATGTCTATATCACAGACCGGATTGACGCGAAGTATATATCGAAAGCAGAAACTCCCAGCCTTACAGAGGGAACAACTGAAGAACCAGCATCCGAAGAAATGCCGATGGAATCAGGTCAGAGCGACGAAACAGAGGAACAACCAGATTCTCCAACGAATAAAAAAGAGACAAAAAAAGCAAAAAAAGAAAAAAAAGAAAAAAAATAACCGGAGGGTTTTTCATTGTTCTATTCGGAAAATGACTCTATCTCCTCGATAGCCGTTTCTGTCAGATATACCATTTGATGAGATGACCCATGATCGCTTGTTTTCCGAGAGGAATTACTACTTTCAGGAATGGTGTTGTTTTTCGATAAATCCAATGTAGCGTGGTAGGCACGTAATCGTTACACAGTATGATCAGATGAGGTGTGCTGTGTCAAGATAAAAAAGAGGGACTCAAAGCGTTTCACAGCCTAAGTCTTATAAGCAACGTTTTTATACGGTCAATGTGAAAAATTTTTTCCTTTCCCTCCATAATAATGAGAGATTACGTAATATCGGGGTCTTCATTTCTTTACTCTATTTGTTTATAAAATTTTATGTACTGGAAGGTTTTTTGATAGTAAAAAATCTCGATACGGATACGAAGAAATATAGGCTTCGTTTACCGTCAATCATCTATAATGCGTTACTAAAATACCCGCTCATGGGCTTTTTACCTTCTGAGTTTTTTATGTACAACCTGCGTGAACACTCGTATAAAGACTATTTAACGTACTTCAGTTTTTTCAAAATACTTCGCAAAAATCGAGAGAAACCATTTCTCCTGGAGGACAAGTTACGATTCAAGCTATATGTACGCGATAAAATTCGTACAGCCCAGTTAGTTGCTACCTACGATTCTCACAATAAAAAAATTACTCCATATGCAAACCCGAAAACAGAAAAAGTCGTCATCAAACCGTTTAGAAGCGCCGGTGGAAAGGGCGTCAAGGTGGTACGGTCCAATGAGTACCCCCTAGTTCTTAAGGGGTATACCTCCGATTGTTTGGTTGAAGATTTTATTGAACAGCATCATTTTTTAAACGAAATATTTAGCGATTCTCTCAACACCTTACGGATTTTGACCATGAAAAAGGACGACGAGATCGTGGTAATCAAAGCGGTCTTAAAAGTGGGACGCAGCAGAACCCACCATTTAGATCACATGGCCCGTGGAGGGATTTGTATCAATATAGATATGAAGTCTGGAATGCTAGTAAATGGGTTGAGCAATTACAAACACGGTCATTTGGAATATGTTCGACATCCTGAAACAAACTATGAGTTTTATCAAAAAACAATCCCATTTTTCGAAGAGACAAAAGAACTTGCAAAAAAAGCCCATGGGTTATTTCCCATGCATCATTTGATTGGGTGGGATATCGCAATCACAGAAACCGGTCCTTGTGTTGTCGAAGGCAATAGAATCCCAGATTTGTTCATCATACAGATTTTCCACCCATTGAAAAAGCAACTATCGACTCTTCTGGATGCACCACAGAAAAAAAATTAAGGTACGCCGCTGAAAGGCAAAATTTCCGGATCATTTAACCAGGGCGATGGTGGTCACACCGGCGTACACAAGGTCTCCGACGTTTACCGGTATTTCCTTTATTTTGTCCGCGGGAAGATACACATCGACCCGTGACCCTAAACGGATAATCCCTATCCTATCCCCTTTTCGTAGGGCATCTCCTTGTTTAATATAGGGGTACACCCGTCGAGCGATAAGTCCAGCGATTTGAACAACCGTGACCGGCCCTATCTCTGTTTCCAGTGAAATGACGACCCGTTCATTTAAATCCGATTCTTTTTTCCATGCCCTGAGGTGGTATCCAGGGAAATGTGTCATTTTACTAACACGTCCGTCAATAGGCATCCTGTTGACATGAACGTTGTTGACCTCCATGAAGATTGAGACAAAGCACTGGTCCTTGTCCTGTTTTACCTCTCTGATTTTCCCGTCAGCGGGTGCAGTGATACCATCGCCGATTCGTCGCTCCGGGTCACGGAAGAAAATAAGAAAAAAGATAAGAACACCGAAAAAAGGGATAAATAAGGAAAGGAACCACTGGGAAAACCAACTCAGTAGTAAAAAAACGATGCTTAGTATCAACGGGGGGGCGACCCAAGACCAACAACCTTTCGCGATTCTCATATCCGCTCACTTTACTGACGCGTGTGGATACCGCATTCCCCTCCTTTCTTAAAAGTTTTCCTCCATCGACCATCCCGTTCACTTTCATGATCAAAAATAGGGACGGTACACGGGCTGCATCCTAAGGACCTGATTTTGCGCCCATCACGAAATTTCCTTCTGTACCATGGGTGCGCAGGCAGCTTATTGGTTTTACTATATTTCCATATCTCCTCTTCAGTCCACATGATAAGCGGATTGATTTTTGTTTCATGGTCGCTTATTTTCTCTATTTCCGCGGTGTACTTTCGTGTGAACCCCTCGGTGTTTCGCAACCCGCTAAACCATGCTTGGAGCCCAAGCGTGGTAAACGCGTACCGAACAGGAACAACCTTCAAGAATTTACAGCAGAGGTCAGGATCCTCATAATAGAGCTCGTTGCCGGTTTCTTTTTTTATTTTTTCTGCCTCTATACGATACTGTTCCATCGGTAATAAGGTGACGTCGATATTATTTTTCTTAAGGATTTCCGGTACGACGTCT
>Ga0068714_10000550_pt1 | contig 69834 bp, 67 predicted proteins | sample MTBNYHSulfiMetaG_FD_62988 | JGI IMG/M metagenome (GOLD analysis project Ga0068714, IMG submission 62988) | Enrichment culture microbial communities from rom New York Harbor, USA that are MTBE-degrading - MTBE-NYH (New York Harbor Sulfidogenic)... | ecosystem: Environmental > Aquatic > Marine >...
CTCAGGAGGTTTCGTACATAAACCAGGATGCCGATGACCGCTAAGGCCAGCAACAGGTTCCGCATCACTGTCGGACCATGCCGCTGCAGCCAGGTCCAGATGGTATCCTCGGGCAGCATGTCGACCGGTGGCGCCTGGAAAGCGATGTTGATGACAGAGACCGCGTCACCACGGTCTTCGTTATAACCGAGTGCTCCGCGAACTGCATCAGTGATCATTTGCAGCTCACGTGGTGTACGTTCACGGTACTGCATCACCTGGTTGCCGTCAGCGTCAGGCTGCATCTCATACACGCCATCGATGATGACCGATGCGGTAATTCGTTTGATCCCACCGCTTTGTGAGGTGGTGGTCGAAACAGTCCGGGACACCTCGTAATTGGTCACCGTGTTCGATTCATTCACCTGGTCGGAGGTTCCAAGGGGGGATTGGTTGGGGTCAGTTGGATTCGCTGATTCCTGTTTTTCGCTGTTCCTTGTGGTTTCATTCAGCTCTTCGCTTCGCACTGCGGTCAATTCGGGATCGTAGATCTCGCTCATTGTTTCGCTACGGGTAAAATCGAGGTCCGTCGAAACTCGCACGATCGATTTTTCAGGCCCAAGCAATTGGTTCAGCATACTCTGAACTTTTGCCATCAGATTCTGTTCAACATTTTCCTTCAACTGCAACTGGGTCGTGCTGAGGGCCATCAGCGGGTCACGATCTGTCATATTCGACAGGATGTTCCCCCGTGAGTCGACAATCGTGACCTGGTTCGGTTCAAGCCCTTCGACCGCTGAAGCGAGGAGGTGGGAAATGCCTGTGGTCTGCGCCTGGCTCAGGGTGGCACGCAGTTTGAGTGCCACAGATGCTGTCGGTGGTTTTTCCTTCTCACGAAAGAGGGCCTGTTCCGGCAGAACGATGTGCACACGTGCCTGATCGATCTCGTCAAGCGATTCGATCGTCCGGCTTAGTTCCCCTTCAAGGGCACGTCTGAAATTGAGTTTCTGGACAAATTCGCTCATGCCCAAATTCGTCTGATCGAAAATCTCAAACCCGGTCGCCCTCTGGCTGGGCAATCCCTGCTGTGCGAGCTGGATGCGGGCCTGGTACTGCTTATCCCTCGGCACAAGCACACGGCTTCCACCCTGCTCGAGGCGATACTCCACCTTGTTTTCGCCCAACCAGTCAACAATTTTCCCGGCGTCCTCGGGCGGAAGATTCGAGAAGAGCGGTACATAATCCGGGGCGCTCGCCCAGTGAACCACTCCATAGATTCCAAGTAATCCTGCCACGACCACAGCGACAAGCACCAGCTTCTGGCCGGAGGAAAGATGGGAGAATACCGTACCGAGACGGCCTCCGAGTGATCCGATCATGCCCGCCATGGCTTACACCTGCATCCGCATGACTTCCTTGTAGGCATCGACAATTTTGTTCCGGATTTCCATCATCAACTGGAACGATGTCTGCGCCTCTTCCATCGCCACCATCACCTGGTGAACGTCCTCAATCTGGCCGGTAAGCATACGACGTGTCGACTCCTCCGCAGTCTTCTGCAGGTTGTCAACATCGCCGACAAGCCCCTTGAGCGTATCGCCGAAGGAAGGTCCCTGAGCTTTCTTCGAGTCATCAAGTCGCTGGATTTCTTTCGGGAATTGACCGCTGATCTGCCCTATTCTCGAAATGTCAGCCATGAAACCTCCCAAAACGTTACGCATGTCCTACAGAAACAGTCAGGCATAAGTGTCAATCGTATTGCCGAGATGTGGAGGATTCGCACCGACTTCGTGCGACCGCCCCATGGAGAGAGTAGCCTCCCCCACACCCTTCGTCAACAGTGAGTCGTTCATCGCTCGCACTCTCAGCGAGGAATCTGCTCGCTCAATCTCCGCCGAACGTCCCGCCGAAACCGCGGAATGGTTTATGGTCACGCGCTCCGGACCCCCAGTTTCGAGACTGCGCGCCTGACGAGCGAGGCGCACACGCTCTGCAGCCTCTGCGAAACGGGGGTTGCCAGCTTTCCCGACCGCATTTCTTCCGGCCGCTGCGCCCTGCAACGCTCGTTTCTGCTCAATCAGGGATTGAAGTCGATCCAATCTGGGGTCTATCTGCACGCTTCCTCACTCGAATAGACTAAATCTCCATGGCACGTTTGGCCATGCTCTTTGCCGCTTCGATCGCGGCCACATTCGCTTCGTAATTACGTGTCGCGGCGATCATGTCCACCATTTCGGTGATGATATTGATCTTTGGCTTGGCGACATAGCCAAACTCGTTGGCGTCGGGATGGCTTGGATCGTAGTAGAATTCTGGCGAGTTTGTGTCACGAACTTCCTGCCGTTGCACGCCGGAGAATTTGCTTTCCTTCATCATCGTTGAGAAGCTGTCCATATGACCTGCGCCACGGCTTGCAAGGTCCAGACGGCGGGTTGGATCCTTTTTCAAGTGAACGGTATTGACCGTATGGGGAGCTTCTGTAAATACCGAAATACGCCTGCGATAGGGTCCACCTTCCGGGGTCCTGGTCGTATCGACATTGGCGATATTTTCAGCGATACTGTCCATCCGGCGACGCTGCGCGGCAAGACCGGTGGAACTGATGTCAATGGAAGAGAAAAGACCTCGAATCTTCACAATGATCCTCCTCCCGTTATGGCAACTGAGTCAGGGAGCGTATTCGTGCAAACAGGCCTGCAGCCCGTTTGGCTGTCAACGTGTAATGGATGGTATTGGTCGCGAGGTCAGCGATCTGCCGTTCGATATCCACCCCGTTCGCAGAGACAGAATTCGACCCCTGATCATCCTCCACCACCAGCCCTTTGACACGGGTTGCATCCGGACGGAAGGGCATATGATCGGGATTGGTCTGGCGAAGTTTACGGTTTGGGTCCCCCAATGCCCTCGCAAGACGATCCTCGAAAGTGACTTTACGCGGGGTATAATCAGGGGATTCAAGGTTAGCGATGTTGGATGCGATCGCCCGTTGACGAAGCGCCTGGGCGTCCAGCGCATTCTTCAACAGGGGGAGGCTTGTCTGGTTGTAGAGGACCTCACGCAACATCGCATACTCCGAGCTGTGGTGCCCGAGGTAGCGCAACCCATATGCCAGAGAGCAAACTGTGAAAAATCAGTGGTAGACGAGGGTGGAAGGGGAAAGAGTGCGGAAACTTCCTCCCCTGAACGGCAAGAGGTGCCCCACACTTCGAGTCGGCTATCTGGTTCAAATGGGGCAGCCGGTCATATCATCCAGGCATCACGGTAAACCGAGTTGGTGAGTCCTGTTGATCGCGGAAGTTACCGGGAGAGTTGACTGCTGAATTCAAACGAAATTTCAGGATTGAGCAGCTATCACCGCGCTGATCAGGCAGGATCGTGGTAGAGATCGTGCTGCTCGATGATGTGCAGCACTTCATCCGTGACCAGGTAACGGACACTCAACCCCTTCGCCACGCGTTCACGCACGAGGGTGGAGGAGATGTCAATGGCTGGAAAATCCAGGATGTGAACTTTCGCGTCCGACAGAACTGAAGGATCGGGACTCGCCTCGTGGGGCCTGAACATCACAGCAATCTCGACCAGCTTGACCAAATCCTCGATTCGTTTCCAGCGGGGCATCGAATGGAAGGCATCCAGGCCGACAATCAGGGTGAACTTCCGGTAGGGGTAACGTTCGGTCAAATACTCGACGGTGTCGACGGTAAAACTGTCACCACGTTTATCAAGCTCCCACTCCTCGATCCGGTGGGGGGAGGATTTCAGGGCTGCACGCAGCATTTGCAGTCGCAGAGTGGGCAGGGTCGGGTTTTTGCCGGATTTCAGTGGGTTTTTAGACGCTGGCAGATACCAGAGGTCATCCAGCTCAAGCTGCTCCTTCGCCCACTCACCCGCAATCAGATGAGCGAGAGTCGGTGGATCGAAACTACCGCCCAACAGCCCGGTTCTGAGTGGCTCTCTCTCTTCCATTCGCAAATCTCCCCATGCAAGCCTCAGGAACCGCCCTTTCTTTCTGCGGCATCCAACTCCCCTGCAGGCTGGAAGATTCCGGGCGATTTCTTTTGACTCTCCCGAAGCTTGCTGCGGCTCGAGTTCAGCCCTCGCAGGGCAGCATTCGTCAGAGAATGATCTGGATATTTGTTCAGGAACTGAGTGTAGTTTTCAATCGCTTCTTCCCATTTTTTCTGCTTTTCATGTCCATTGGCAATGTAAAACTGTGATCGTGCGGCATAATCGGTATCATAGTAGTTATTCAGCACTTGTTCAAAGTAGAGTATCGCAGAAGGATATTCGTTCATTTTGTGGTAAAGCAATCCATTGAAAAACTCCTTATGCGCCAGTTTTTCCCGGCACTGCTGGATTTTTTCGGTTGCATCATCCACAAGTTCCGAATTCGGAAAGTCTTCGATAAAGAGCTGAAAAGTGTCGATCGCACGCTGTGTGTAGTCCTGGTCAAGCGAGTATTTCGGTGAGAGCTGGAAATAACTCATCCCCATCTTATACTCCGCTTCCTCTGCCAGTGAACTCTGCGGGTACTGCACAAAGGTCTTCTGAAATTCGCTGGCGGATATGATGTACTCTTTCATCCTGTAGTGGCTTTCAGCGAGGATAAACTGCGCCGAATCCGCCAATGCCGATCCACTGTGATTGATGAGGAAGATCTCAAGACGGTCTGCGGCATCGAGGTACCGACCACGGTTAAACTTCTCCATGATGCGTTCCCAGGCGACATCCATAGGGGCATCTTCATATTTACGACCACGCGAGCAGCCACTCACCACAAGGAAGATCAATGCAAGCAGCAGTATCGAATGTCCCAGCCTGTACCACAACACGCGCTTCATCAACGACTCCTGACAGAGTAAAGCAGATACGTCCCCGTTCCCGCGGCAAGCACAGCCCCGACGGGGACCAGGTAACGCCAATATGTCCTGTGACTCCCTTGCCGCTCAACCTTTTCTTCAGTCCGGTCTCCCACGGTTATCCGTGATCGCACCCAATCGGGACGTTGCACGCACGGTACTTCAACCTGTTCCAACCGGTTCACAATCAGCTGCTTTGCCTCGCCTCGATAGAGCTCGGCAGTGCGAAGACCGCTGAATACGGAAACGCGTTTGACAAACGAGGTAACGGGGGCGTCGCCTTCATGGGTGCCACCCACTTCAGCGCTTTCTGTGGAGGTCTCCGCAACCGCAGAGAGGGTGTACATGAGGAGCGACAGCAGCAGGGTCGCAGCAAATCGTATCATCCTCCCCCCTTTTCTGACGCGGATTCGGGACGTACCAGGATCAGGAGTTTCAGCGCCGCGCTTAGAATGATCATAAGAGAGAGGGCCAGCATCACATGCCCCATCACCCATCCCCCTCGATTGAAGGTCGTTTCGACTGAGGGAGGCAGATCCTCCACGAGGCCGCCACGAATACCATTGGGCAGCAGTTTCAGGAATCGTCCGCTTGGATGAATAATCGCCGAAATGCCTGTGTTGGTTGCACGCACCAACGACCTGCCGGTTTCGACTGCCCTGATACGGCTCAACAACAGATGTTGCTTCAGTTCGCTGGTTCCATCGTACCAACCGTCATTCGTGAGGTTCAGCAGAACATCCGCACCGCCACGCACCGCCTGCTGCCCCAAATCAGGGAAGATGGATTCGTAGCAGATTTGCGGCGCCACCTTGAACTCGACCTCCTTGCCCCGAATCGTCCAGACCGCACTCCCTTCGCCCGGTTTGAACTCCGCCTGCCCCAGGTTCAGCTTCCCGAGGGCGGGGATGATACGCTGAAAGGGGACACGTTCGCCAAACGGTACAAGGTGGACCTTTGAGTAACGGGCGAAACCCCCTCCTGCGTTCTGCTGGACATGGAAAGCGGGGTTGTAGGGGATTCGCCCATCCTCAATAAAATCAGCGTACCGTGCGCCGGTGATCAGGTCGATCCCGATCGAATCGACAAACTCCTGGATCGTGTGACGCCACCGCCAATCCTGCTGAAGATAGACAGGCGCAGCGGTTTCCGGCCAAACCACAAGATCGGGAGCTTCCGATGAAATGCTGCGTGTCAGGGGGAGATAGACATCCATGCTGTAATCGGGTCCGAGCTTCCATTTCAGGTCAGCATCAATGTTGCCCTGGATCAATCCGACCCGTCCGATGATTTTTCCCGCGGTACGTTCTTCGACCGCGGCGCTGCGCAGGGTACCGAAAAGAACTGATCCACCGGCGAGAAGTAGGATAATCAGAGGAGCCCATCTTCGTTCTCGTCCGATCACAAGAGTGGCGTTTGCGAGGACGACAACAAAGCAAATCAGCGCAGTACCGCCCACAGAGGCAAGTTGCACAAGGGGCAGGTATGCCGCCTGGGTCAATGCGATAAGCGGCCAGGGGAAGGCGAATTCGCCGAGATGCCAGACCATTTCAAACCCGCAGAAAAGGAAAGGAGCGAAGAGGTGACCGGATCGGCCGAACGCTCGCAACACTATCGCATATCCCCAGGTCAGAAAGCCGAAGGAACTTGCCAGCAATAGCACCCCGCCGGCAGCCGATCCGAGCCTCGCGCCGAGCACGGTTCCGCTATTCCATGCCAGCCAGTGCACGGCGATCGTGTAATAGACAAGCCCCGCCAGAAACCCGGCGAGGTAAGCCTCATGTGACCTTTTCATCGTTTCGAGGGAGATCATGAGCGGGATCAAAGCGATCCAGGCGAGAAAACCGAGGGGGAGTGGAGGAAGTGCAAGACCGAGTAAAGCACCTGAGAGCAGCGCGGAGAAGTACCGGCGGCGCCACACTGACTCAATCCGTAAGGACAATCTCTTTGCCTTCATTTGCACTTCGATACATCAGCTCAATGACTTCCATGACACGAACCGCCTCTTCGACAGTCGATATAGGCTCCTTCTCCCCACGAAGCGCTGAGATGAAGTGATGCATCTGCTCACCGAAGGAGGCATTGTAGAGATCACGCCGGTCTGCCGATTTCACAGGGGTCACCGTCACAAGTTCATCCTGTACAGTCTTGTGCAGCACGAGCGGGTTCAGTGCAGCAGTGGCTTTTGTCCCTTCTACATGGGTGTAGGCAACATTGTGTTCGGAAAGCAGACCCCAACTGCAATCGAGATGCAGGAGAGTGCCCGTATCAAAGGCAACAGCAGCCGAAAACGTGTCCTCGACCTCACGATGCAGGTTCTCATGATGCGACCAGGCGGAAACCCGCCTGACTCGCGGGTAGTCCAGCGACCAGAGCACGACATCCAGCAGTTGGATGCCCAGGTCCATCAAGACACCGCCGCCGGAAATCGCCTTTTTGTCGAGCCAGGGACTGCGACTCCATGCGCCATAGCGTTTTAACCACCCGGAACGAATCCGCCAGATCTTCCCCAGTTCATCCGCCTTGATGAAATTGCGAAGCACTGAGACATCCTGACGGAATCGCTGGTTCATCGCGATCAGGACATGCCGCTTTTTCTTCTTCGCGGCATTGAATAACCGAACGGCTTCCTCATGGGACCTTGCCACCGGTTTTTCCAGGATAACGTGTGCGCCAGCTTCCAGGGCGGTGAGGGCTAATGGCAGATGGGTGATTGTAGGGGTGCAGATCATGACAACGTCGGGGTGTGTATTCCGGAACAGATTCTCAATATCGACAAACCCCGGCACATTGTACCGCTCTGTAACCTTCGACAGCTTGTAAGTGTCCGTATCGCCCAGCGCAACAAGCTGGATCAGATCCATTTGCTCCAGGATCGGGAGATGGATCAACTGCGCGGCGCCACCGAGCCCGATGAGGGCGAGACGGACTGGACGATCGCCGGGAAGTGGTTCAATTTTCGAGGACATGCTCTTTCACCGGCTCCTGCGAAAACGGTCCCGAATGGGGACCGGTTGTTGATCTGGCACGGACGCACACATCAGACTTGTCGGCTGTCCAGGTAATCCTGGAGCAAAATCGCCGCGGCGACACGATCAATCTGCTCTTTTTCTCGTGACGGTTTTTTACCTAATTCTCGCAACACCTGCTTTGCGCTGAAGGAAGTCAAGCGTTCATCATGTTCTTCAACAGCGACACCAAGTTGACGAACATCCTCAACGAGTCTCCTCGCCTGGAGAGCGCTTTCCCCCTCGCTGCCATCCATGTTGTAAGGAATCCCGACAATAACCAGCGTTACTTCTTCCCACTCGATGATTCGCTGGATCTCCTCCAGCAGGGCTTTGCGTGGAACGGCTTTCAGGGTCCTGCGAGGCGTGGCGATGCATTGACTCAAATCGGAGAGCGCCACCCCTACACGGACACGGCCCCAGTCCAATCCCATTACCCTGCCGGACATTCGTCCTCAGCTTCCAATCCGCAGATCAAGAATGCTGCTCGCTCATCTCCTCGATCGGCACCTTCAACGCCTGTTTGAGGAGTTTGCCCGGTTTGAAATGGGTTTTTCTGCGAGCTGGAACGTAGATAATGTCATTTGTCTTCGGGTTTCTTGCCTTCGGTTTCGGCCTTGTCTTTTTCACCTCGAAGACACCAAAATCCCGGATCTCGATGCGAAGTTCCACATCGTCACCAGTCATAATGTCACGTAAGCTGTTGAAAATCTCGTTGGTTACCCGAGCGACGATTTCGGGCTTCTCACCCGATCTCTCGATCACTCGTTCTACGACGTCCTTCTTGATGTACGTTTTCATCCTACCCCCCAAAGCGAGACGCTACGAAGATGGCGGTGTCTGTCTAACCGAAGTGAATTCCAGTAGTTATTATACGACTTTCTCCGCCACATCGGCAACGCCTATACGCTCCACCTGAACAACTCCCCGAACTCGGTTCAGCCGGGCTCTCAGTTTTGACAGATGCGCCAGGTTTTTCACACGGATGACAAGGGTTGCGATGCCAAGCGATCCCTCGGTGTTCAGGTTCATCTCAACGATTGTGATATCCTGTTTGGAGAGCACCTCCGCCAGGTCTCGCAGCATGTGCTGCCGATCCTCTGTCACAAGACGGATCCGTGCGTTATACCTCTCTTCAGGGCTGACATCCCAGTCCACCTCGACAATTCGGTCCGGGTCTTTGCTCAGCTCGCTGACATTCGAACAGTCGATACGGTGGACAGTGATCCCCCTCCCCTTGCTGATATACCCGACAATCCTGTCCCCTGGCAACGGATTGCAGCAGTTTCCGAAGCTGATCATCAGGTTCTCGAGGCCCTTCACCCTCACACCGACCGGCTCTTTGTGCGGGCCCCTAAGGAATCGCAGTTTCGTGTGGGTCGCTTCACCCTGCTCACCGCCACCCAATTCCTGCTGGGCTCCCACGAGGCGGTTAACGATTGTGTGGACAGAAAGGTCGCCGCCGCCTATCGCCGCGTAGAACCCCTCGATCGACTCATGACCGTAGCTGATGGCTAAATCGGAAAGTTCGTTACCTGCCAGTTTCCTGCGATGCTTCTGGAGCTCATGTTTGAGCATCTCCTCACCGATCCGGATGGAGTCCTCCAGATGGGCGATCTTGAAGAACTTTTTAATTTTAGAGCGTGCCCGATGGGTTTTAACAATCCGCAGCCATTCAACCCTGGGATGAGTGTTTCCGCTTGTCAACACCTCGACCGAATCACCATTCTTCAGCTGGTAATCCAGCGGCACCATACGGCCATTCACCTTCGCGCCGAGGGTGCGCAAACCGATGTCTGTATGCACAGCGAAGGCGAAATCAATCGGTGTGGAACCTTTCGGCAACTGGATCAGCTTGCCACGGGGTGTGAAAACAAAAACCTCATCCGTGAACAGGTTGATCTTGAGCGTTTCCATGAATTCTTCGCCGGAGGCATCCTCCTTGGAGCCTTCGATCAATTGACGCAACCAGCGATAGTATTCGGTCAGCTCATCCTTCGGATCACGCTCACCGCTGCCTTCCTTGTACTGCCAGTGAGCAGCAATGCCCACCTCGGCAACCAGGTCCATCTCGTAGGTTCGGATCTGAACCTCGACAACCCGTCCCTGCCTGTCCATCACCTTCGTGTGGAGAGACTGGTACATGTTAGCCTTGGGCATGGCGATGTAATCGCTGAACCGTTCAAGGATCGGGGTGTAAAGGCTGTGGACTATCCCCAGTGTCCGGTAGCAGTCGGATACTGTTGGCACAATGACTCGCACGGCGAGCAGATCGAGGATTTCCTCGAAACTCTTACCGCGCTTCTTGATTTTGTTGTAAATGCTGAAGAAGTGCTTGGCACGACCGGATAGATTTGCCTTGATTCCTTCCTTCTCCAGTCGCGCCGTGAGGGGCTCCATGATCTGGTTCAGAGCCTGTTCGCGCTCGTCTCGTTTCATCGAAACACGTTCCGCGATCCGGCGATATGCGACCTCATCGGTCACCTTAAGAGCAAGGTCCTCCAGCTCCATCTTAACGCGGCCGATTCCGAAGCGATGTGCAAGCGGGGCATAAATCTCTATAGTCTCATGAGCGATCCGGCGTCTTGTTTTTGGTGGGAGGGCATCCAGAGTGCGCATGTTATGCAGGCGATCGGCGAGTTTGATCAGTATGACACGGAGGTCCTGTGCCATCGAAAGGAGCATCTTCCTGAAATACTCTGCCTGCCGGTCCTCATTGCTCTTGCTGTCATAGCGCAAGGCTGCCAGCTTGGTCATCCCCTCGACAAGCAATCCGGCGACCGGGCCGAACTCACGGGCCACATCCTCAATCGTAACACCCGTGTCCTCAATCACATCATGCAGGAGGGCGCCAATCAGGGTGACAAGGTCTACATTCAACTCGGTCAGAATGGCCATCACTTCGAGGGGGTGTGTGATGTAGGCTTCGCCGGAGACACGTGTCTGACCGGCATGTGCCCGAGCAGCGAAGAGAAACGCCTTGCGTAATTGATGCCTCGCTTCACTCCCCTCGGTGAAGTTCAGCTTTTCGCATATCTCGTCGAGCCGCGCAACCACTTCTTCGGTCACGAGGTCGCGAATCTCCTGCTCCAGATCCTCTTTGAGTTGCAGATCACTCATGTCAGAAGGGATCCCCCTCCGTGCTGAAGTCGCCTGCCGGGACATGATCGTCATCGTGATGTGATTCGTAATTCCCGAATGCCGCAAAATCCGGCATGAAGACAAGCTTCACACCACCGGTCGGGCCATTTCGCTGCTTGCCGATGATAATTTCAGAGGTATTGTCTTCGGGCGTTGCTGCCAATTCATCCTTGCTCTTTTCCATTTTGTCGTAGTAGGCTTTGCGATAGACGAACATCACAACATCGGCATCCTGTTCGATCGCCCCTGAATCCCTCAAGTCTGACAGAATCGGCCGTTTGTCGCCACCACGCGTCTCAACCGCACGACTGAGCTGTGACAGCGCAATCACCGGCACATCCAATTCCTTCGCAAGCCCCTTCAATTGCCGACTGATGGTCGCAATCGCCTGCTGCTGGCTCTCCGAACGCTCCGGTGGTTGCATCAATTGCAGGTAATCCAGAATGATCAGCCCGCAACCGTACTGAAGCTGCAGTCTGCGCGCTCGAGCGCGAACATCTGTGATTGTCTGTCCAGGAGTATCATCAATATAAATCGGGAGCTGGCTCAGTGTGGATGCCGCCTCGGCGATTCTGCCCCACTCATCCTGGGATGCCTTCGCCGCGCGAATTTTGTAGAGGGGTACTTTTGCCTCGATGCTGAGAAGACGCATGGCAATCTGTTTCGAACTCATCTCAAGTGAAATGACACCAACCGGTTCCTTGTGCATCCGCGCTGCATGGTAAGCGAAGCACAAGGCGAGCGAGGTCTTGCCCATCGATGGACGAGCGGCGAGGATGATCAGATCCGATTTCTGAAACCCGCCGGTCATTACATCCAATGCCGGATACCCGGAGCCCACCCCTGTGAGTGATCCATGACGCTCTGAGATACGCTGCATTTCTTCGATGGTTTCATGATTGATGCTGTCGAGCGGTCTATACCCCGATCTCTCATTGTGGCGCTGAAGTTGGAACATCTCGCCAATCGACCAGTCGAGCAGCGAGTCGGGTGCCGTGGAGGGGTCGAAGACCTTTTTCCCCATCTCCTCGGAAAGGCCACCCACTTCACGCAGCAGGTACTTCTCCTGCACAATTTTCGCGTAATAGTCCACATTTCGCGGGAAAGGTACAGATTCGGAGAGTTCACCGAGGTAGAGATCACCCCCGATGCTGTCCAGCTTTTCTTCTGCCTTCAGTTCTGCAGATACGGTGATAAGATCGGTGGGTTCATTCTTTTGGAACAATTTATGCATGAGATCAAAAATAGTCGAATGTTTTTCCCAGTAGAATGACTTTCTGCTGACAAAATCAACAACTTTTGGAAACGCGGTGGGATCGATCAGCACTGCACCGAGCACCGCCTGTTCCGCCTGGTAGTCACTCGGCGGAATACGCATCTCGTTGGTTTTGACTTCCTTGCCACCGCCGTTGGAGCGGGGTTTCTGCTCATGTTCACTCATTCATTCTTTCCAATCGCCGCAACAGCGCGTATCAAAATGCCGGATTACTTCGATTCAGCTATTTTCTCGTCGAGTAGAGCACGCACCTGTTGCACATCTTCCCAGGTGGGCCGCTTCCAGGCGGGATTCCTCAGCAGGGCTGCAGGATGGAATGTGACCATCAACGGAATCCCGTGGTAATCGTGAACCTTTCCTCGCAACTTTGCGAGGGGCTCCCCTGTTTTGAGCAGGGTTTGCGCTGCAATACGCCCCAACGCCACGATCAATTTGGGACGCAGAAGCTGGAGCTGCTTGATCAGGTGCGGCTCACACTCCTCGACCTCGCTTGGAAGCGGATCACGATTCCCCGGAGGGCGGCACTTCAGGATGTTGGCAATATAGACACCTTCACCCCGCTTCAAGTTCACCGCCGCAAGAATTTGGTCAAGGAGTTTGCCCGCTCGGCCAACGAATGGCTCGCCCTGAGCATCTTCGTCCGCGCCGGGTGCCTCGCCTATCACAACAAGATCAGCCTGCTGGTCACCAACACCGAAGACAAACTTGTTCCGTGTTCTGCCGAGGGGACATTTCTGGCAATTGCAGATTGCAGCACGGAAATCATCGAGAGTGGTGAAGTCCGGGAACGGGTCCTCGAGCTGCCCTTCGTTTCTGATGGTCTTAATCGGTTCAGGTGCCCCCCTCTCGAAGGATTTGGTCGAATCGGCCATCGAGTGAGGTTCCGTATGAGAAGTGTGGTGTGCAGTGCCGGGGTCTGGTCCGACTTGCGTGCCGTCGGAGTTGGTCGAACGCGGGTCGAACTCCTCCGAAACCCGGCCTGAGGGGGTCGCCCAGAGGTGAGAGCCCTGCCCAGCCTGCTGCGCGAGAAAGCGTTTCGCTTCTTCCCTTAAAGCCTTGTTTTCCATAGCGTTCGCAGGTTTGCTGCCGTTGGTTGTTTCTTCAGGGAAGGTAAGGCTTGAGAGTGCGGGGCGCACTCACCGAAGGGGATTCAGAGAGGGAGACTGGCTGCAATCTCGTCCGCGATCCATCTAGCCAACTCCGATTTATCAAGCAGAGGCGATTCACTCCTGGCCCCATCTTTCGCGAGGAAAATCACCTTGTTCTCCTGCCCACCGATCGCGGAAACGTGGTTCAGGAAGATGGCATCCAGACCTTTCCTCTTCAGCTTGGCCAGTGCAATCTCGTCGCGGATTTCCGGCTCCAGCGCAAACCCTGCCTTAAATCCGGACGAAAGTGGGGAGGTTTCCTTCGCGATGTCGGGATTCTCGGCCAGTTCGATCGATGGCGATCCATCCGTGCTTTCGCGCTTCAGCTTCCCTTCCTTTGCCACCGCAGGTCGCCAGTCTGCGACTGCCGCAACGTAAAGCACGATATCCGTACCCTTGATCTCGCCCTGGACCGCATGAAGCAACTCAATCGCAGTTCCGATGCGAATCGCTTTCACCTCAGGAGGAGGCGGCATGTCCATCGCACCGTGAATGAGCACAACCTCCGCGCCCTCACGATGAAACTCACGTGCCAGCTCCACCCCCATCCTGCCGCTGCTGCGGTTCGTCAGCACACGGACATCGTCGACCGGCTCCTCGGTCCGTCCGGCGGTGATCAACACACGCTTGCCGATAAATCGACGACCCTGCGTCAGGAACGAGGCAATCGCCTCTTCGATCTGCTCGGGCTCGCTCATTCGTCCGAGTCCGGGCAGTTCCCCGGGCGCAGCCATCTCGCCGGTTTCCGGCCCGATCGCCCTCACCCCTCTTGCCAGCAGTGTATTCAGGTTGGCCTGAGTGGCAGGGTGTTCGTACATGGAGGTGTTCATGGCGGGGGAGATGAAAACCGGACATTTCGCAGCCAGCAGTGCCGTTGTGACCAGGTCGTCTGCGATACCGTGCGCCATTTTCGCGATCAGATCCGCTGTCGCAGGCGCAACCAGGACCAGGTCTGCGCGATGGGGCAGCTCAAGATGATCAACCGACACCGATCCACTCTCGCTGAACATCTCCAATCCGACAGGGTGACCGGTGATCGAAGAGAAGGTGGTGGGATTCACAAAACGGGTTGCGGCTCGGGTCATCATGACCCGGACAGACGCACCCCGCTTCATCAGACGGCGGACAACATCCACGGTCTTGTAGGCTGCGATCCCTCCGCCGATAGCGACCAAGAGGGACCTGCCCTGCAAATCCTGCTTCATGGGTCGATGGACCCCGTTACGCTCCCTGGTCCTCGCTCTCGTCGAGCAGCGACAGCTTCGATGGGAAGGAGGCCGGCAACGGCTCGTCCTCCCCGCTCAAGTCCAGCTTACCGGGAAAGGCGCCTGTTTCCGCAGCATCCTTCTCCTGGTCGAAGCTCACTTCCTGACGAATAAGATCGAGCTTTTCGGCGATCATCTCGCGAAGTGCAAGAATGGTCGGCTTTTCGAACTGAAGTACAGGCTCGTGTGCCACGAGCGGCTCATCATAGGCTTCTTCATCTTCCTGAAAACGCTCGAGAGAATCCACCTGGGTGAGATAGGAATCCATCTCTTTGCGATGCGCTTCGCCAATCTGCCGTGCACGGCGTGCAATGGCGATAATCGCCTCATAAACGTTTTTTGCGTTTCGACCCTGAAAATCTTCGGCAAGAAACATTTCGTGCGCCAAAATCCACCTCCGGAAAACAGGTCTATCTATCCCTGCGAAACTTTTCGATGATTTCGATCAATTCAGCGGTAGCCCGCTCGAGATCGTCATTTACGATGACCCTGTCGAAAAGGTCCGCCCTGGATCGCTCAAGCACATACCGCTCCAGCCGCCTCTCGATCTCCCCGGAATCCTCACGGCCTCGGGCGAGCAGGCGCTCTCGGAGCAGTTCTTTGGAAGAAACGTCAATGTATATCAATAAAGAGTCAGGGAAAAGCTCTTTGAGACGGAGAGCCCCGAGCACATCCAGGTCGAAAACCACATCCTGCCCAGCGGCTAACAGCGGCTCAACACGGCCGATCCGGGTACCATACAAGTTGCCATGAACTTCTTCGTATTCCAGAAATTCGTTGTTCTTCAATCCTTGCTGAAACTGATCGTACGTCAGAAAATCGTAATCCACCCCATCGACTTCGCCTTGACGAATCGGCCTTGTGGTAGCGGACACCGAGAAACGCAGGTCCTTCAATCTGGCCATGGCACGGTGGATCAGTGTCGTTTTCCCTGCTCCGGAAGGGGCACTGACAATAATCAGATGGCCGCGACGGTCGGCAAGCTCAGACGACATTCTGGACCTGCTCCCTCAGCTTCTCCAACTCCTCCTTCGCCTCCACCACCCAACCGGCAACTTCCCCGTCCGAAGCCTTGGAACCGATTGTATTCACTTCGCGGTTCATTTCCTGCAGGATGAAGTTCAGCCGTTTCCCGATCGACCCACCATTGTCAAGGGCGGCGCGGAACAACTGGGTGTGACTTCGCAGACGCACGATCTCCTCGGTGACATCCAACCGGTCAACGATATAGGCGACTTCCTGCTCCAACCGGCCGCCATCAACTCGGTCTGAAGGGATGTATTTCTCGATCCTGTCTCGCAATTTCTGCAAGACCAGTTCACGATTCTCGGAGGCCTTCCCTTCAACGAGACGGACGAGATCCTCGATATGCCCCAACCTCGCGATAAAATCACTCTCAAGGTTGGCACCCTCTTCTTCACGCATCCTCTCGAAATCGTCCAGTGCCTCGTCGACACCACGCATTGCGAGAGCGAGACGTTCCACGGAATCCTCATCGTCTGATTCGCCTTCTACCCAGTCGAGGAGGTGGATCAGGTCGCCGAGAGTCAGATCATCCCTGACACCGATCCGGCTGGCGAGTTGACGCAGTCCTTCGACCAGGTCGAGTGCAGCCTGCTCGTTGAAAGCGAGACGAGTTGAACGAATCGAATCCTTGGACTCCTGGATGAAGAGGCTGATCTTGCCCCGGTCGATCCGGCTGCGTACACGATTCCGCAATTCCGACTCATGCGCCATCAAACTTCGCGGCAGTTTCACGCCGATTTCGAGGTAGCGATTGTTGACACTGCGGATTTCCACACTGAAACGGAGGCCGCCCTCCTGGATATCCGCACGTCCAAAACCTGTCAGACTCTGGATCATGGTTCCCTTTCTCCGAGACCACGCAGTATACGCATGCCAATTCTGCCTTGCAACGAGGCTTCAATCCCACTGTGTTGGCGTGGAGCGTACAGCCTGCCTCCTCCAGCAGGATTAAAAGTAACCGCAACCGACTTCCATGTAGCGAAACACAACCCGAGTAGCGGATAAACGTAGCATTCTGCACCTCGGTTCTGATCAAAGATTCGCAACTCGTCGTCCAGACCAATTTCTAACCCACTGTATCCAAACACTTAAGCAGTCTAAGACCAGCTTTGGCACAACCATTGCTAAAATGTGATCCAGAGCAAGTAACCTTGTTCTTTGCAGAGGCAAGCAGGTTCACGAACCCCAAGCAGCGTGGATCTGTTTCCCACCCAATCCCTACTCTCGGTCAGACCCATAACCGGGTAAAAGGTCCGTGGCCATGTGTTGAACCGGCTCCTACACATGGAGGATATTGACCCGGTTCGGGGTTTGAATCCCCCGGTTCCAAAAGAATCGGGGGATCTTTCTCTCTATCCACAGCCCGGTCAACCGCATCCCGCGGGAACACACGCTGAGCCGGTACCCATTCGGCGAACTCGCACCGATCCATGCCTCCCACTTGCGGCAGCAAATTCGGATCGCCTAACTTCAACCCATTCCACCCCGCGTCGTTCAACCAATTCCCTAAGCAACACCGGAGGCAGTATGCCCAGGGCGTTTGCATTTCTCATTGTTGCCTACTTGTTCGCCCTCGTGCTATCCCTTTCCCGGAACACATATGCCCTTCCGGAGTACGGAGTCCGTTACGGCCAGAGCTGCCAACTGTGTCATTACAGCGTGAGCGGCGGGGGTTCACGTAACCTGTACGGCGCGCAGTTCTTCAGCTACACCGATTTGCCTGCAAATCCCCTCGATTTCGGTGAAATCGCATCGGTCAATCCTATGGTCAACGACCGCCTCCAGATCGGCTTCGACCTGCGATCCTTCTATTACATGAAACAATATGAGGGCGACATCCCGGATGAGAATTCATTTGTCACCATGCAGGGCGACCTCTACCTGAATTACCAGGTTGGGGACCGTACGGTTGTTATCCTCGACCGCGGATTGAGAAGCACCTTCGAAGCCTATGTGCAAACCCAGGCGCTGCCTTACGAAATGGCGCTGAAATTTGGACGCTTCATGCCCAATTTCGGTTGGCGATTTGTCGATCACACCGCACATGTCCGCCGTTTCACCGGTTTTGGTGGCGTTCAAGGTGTGGGCGGAGAAGAAGATGGTTTCGAAATAGGCCATTACAACGAACGACAGGAGCTGTCCCTCGCACTGACCAACGGTCGAGTCCCGAGCCCGGTTGATATCGACCAGGGAAAAACTCTGACTGCGCGTGTCGCCAAACGGTTCCATCTCAATCAACTGGGCCTTTCCCTCGGAGGCAGCTACCGTTATTCAGAACTCGGCAACACGGGTACACATCTGCGGATGGGTGGGCTCTTCTACGGGCTTAACCTGGGCCGTTTCACCTTCCTCGGAGAAACCGACCTGCTGTTGGACACCGGGAGCGGCTACGCTTCGAGTCATCTGCTTCGGTACGATCTCAAACCCGGGCTGGCATCGGTCACCGCTTTCGATTTCCATGATCCGGATGTTGACCTCGCATCGGGATCCAACATGCGCCTGCGGACCGGATTCGACTACACCCCCTATGGATATGTCACCTTCTCTCCATTGATTGAGTATACCGAGGATGCCGGTGTGAAAGGCATTTCCGCCCAGTTGCATCTGCATGTCTGGTACTGACAGGAAATCCCCCATGCGAAGTGGAACCAAGCGAATCCATGGATTTTTGTTCGCCTGTACACTCACCCTGTTCTCGCTGGGCACTACGGGAGTGCGTGCCGAACCGGTTCGGTTTCTCATCGCCCCCGGTGCTCCAACCGTGATCAAATTCACTTCGACTGCGCCGATGGAGACCTTCAGCGGTGGCACAGACGAGCTGAGCGGCTGGTTCACGGTCGATCCGACTGACCTATCCCTCCCACTCGATGGCGAGTTGGTCGCGAAGATGGCGAGCTTCCGCACCGGCGTGCCAGTTCGAGACCGTCACATGCGTGAAAACCATCTGCACGTTGAACAATTCCCCACCAGCCTGTTCGAGCCGAAGCGGATTACAAGTCCCTTGCAAGCCCTGCTTGTCGGCTCGTCTGTGGAGTTCACTGTTACTGGAGATTTCACCCTGCATGGTGTGACCCGGGAGGTGGAAGCGGTGGTCAATGCTACCCTGAAACCTGATCGGCGGGCTATCGAAGTGATTGCGAATTTTAATATTCCATTGGCAGATTTTAACATTCCACGCCCGGAATTCCTGTTCATGCGTCTGGGAGAAGTACAAAAAGTCGAAACGAAGTTCACAGCAAAAGTCAACTGAGTCACAGCAGTACTGTTGACCAGTTACGCAGATACCCCGCCCCACTCAGGAGTCAACCATGAAGTCAGTGATGAAGCTGTCCACGAGAAATTTGCCCGCCGCCCTGGTACTCATCGCTGTAGCGAGTTTGCAGGCACAGGCAGAAACGATCACCTTCACAGTCCAGCCAGGCGAAAACAGCGAAGTGAAGTTCATCTCCACGGCAAAGGTGGAGTCTTTTGAAGGGAAAACCGACCGCATCGCCGGCACCTTTACCTTTGATCCAGCAGATCTCTCTGCCGCCCTCGAGGGAAAGCTCGAAGTGGATATGACCGCCCTTTCCACCGGGATCAAGCAGCGAGATGGTCACATGCGAGATAACCATCTTCACACCGATCAGTACCCTCGCAGCTGGTTTATCCCGAAGAAGATCGTCGAACATTCGTTTTCGACACTGCCGGGGAATGAATCGGTCAGTTTTCGCATCGAGGGCGAGTTCTTCCTGCATGGCGTGAGCAGAACCATGCAGCCCGAGGTCACCGCAACCTGGTACCCTGACCAGAACGCGCTGAATGTCCTCGCTAAGTTCATCGTCCGGTTGGACGACCATGAAATTCCGCTTCCTCAATTCCTGATCCTTCGTCTCGCGCAGGAACAGCAAGTCGAGATTCGCTTCATCGCAACCGCCTCCTGAGGACGACATGGGTTTTCCTGAAACGAGCTCGTCACAACACACTCTGATCCAGCGTCTCCTGCCAGGTGTGTCAATAACGATTTTCGCATTCACGCTTTCGTTCCTCGCCGGTTGTACCGACCAGGGACTGCCGGTGGACCCGGGTCCGGACGACACGACTGGGAATGCCCGCTATGACTGGGTGGACAACATCGGTCCCCTGATGCAGTCACGCTGCATCACCTGTCATGGTGCGGTGGTTCGTGAAGGCGGATTTGATGCCCGCACCTACCAAAGCGTGATCAACCGGACCACAACTGCGGGTAATCCATTGGTGAGCCCCGGCAACCCGGAAGGTTCGGAGTTGGTCATGCGTGTCGAAGGCAATGGCTTCGCCCGCATGCCACAGGGCGGGTCGCTGGAAGCCTCGCAGATCAGCATGATCCGTGCCTGGATCGAGGATGGTGCACCGGAGAATGTCGAAAACAACGGTGGAAATGGTGGAAATGGCGGCGGAACGGTTGCCTCCGACTCCATTACGTGGGAAAACACCGTCGAACGTATCCTGCAACAGAATTGCCTCTCCTGCCACGGTGCTGTCACACATGAGAATGATTTCCGTGTCGACTCCTTCCACTTTGTGTTCAACCATGTGACAGAAGGCAACCGCCGGACGATCGACACCAGCAATGTCGAGCAGAGCGAACTGTTGATGCGTCTCGAAGGGAACGGTGTAGCCCTCATGCCCTTCGGTGGGAACATTCTGGCGGAGTCGATCATCGACTCGATCCGCACATGGATTCAGAACGGTGCACCCGAGACCGATGCAGACATTGGCATCGGCGGAGGCCGAATCCAGGAGCCACTCGCGATTGACTGGGTGTCCAGTGTTGGACGTATCCTGAGGAATAACTGCTCCGCCTGCCACAGTGGAGCATTCCCGCAGAGCGGTCTGGACCTGACCAACTACCGGGCGCTTTTCGATCACGAAACCGCGATGGACAACAGCGTGGTCAAGAAGGGTGACCTTGAGGATAGCGAACTGTTCCGCAGGATCAGTGCGGATGGCTTCCCACAGATGCCTCCGCCCCCGAATGCGGCGCTGAGCGAGACGGAGATTGACACCATCCGCCAGTGGATCCTTAATGATGCGCCCTTCGTGCAGGGGATCGAGACCTTCGCCGGGCAGAACAAGTATGCGGGACAACCGAAGCTACAGAGGCTGGTTCATAAGGGCAGCTCCCGCTGAGCTTTCATCTGACATTCTGCATGATGTGGCCTGGCAGGCTAAAAGACGCTTGCCAGCCCACATTAATATCACCGTGAACAAGGTCGCAAAGACAACAACCTGCCTGATTGTATGACCTCCCCCACCTCGCCTCTTCTTTCGCATGTCTCCTTCGTGCCTCTCCCAAGAGCCCACATCCAGATTGAGGCTCTTGACTTCAGAGGCATATTCGGTACTAATTAGTTCCGGAACCAACTGGTACCTTAAGGATAACATGAATCTCGATTCCATTTTTTCAGCTCTGGCTGATCCAACAAGGCGTGCCATCCTCGAACGTCTTTCTCGGGGAGAGGCATTTGTCGCGGAGTTGGCTGAGCCATTTGACATCACACCACGTGGTGTCTCGAAGCATGTTGCAGTGCTGGAGGCTGCAGGACTGGTCGTCCGTAGCCGTGATGCGCAACGTCGTCCCTCGCAGATATGCCTCGCACCGCTCATCGAAGTGGACAGGTGGCTTGGCAACTATCGACAGCTCTGGAACAATCGTTTCGACCGACTGGATGAGCGGCTCGAGGAACTGCAGAAAGGTGACAAAACATGATTGATTCGACCCTGCGCGACATTCGGATAAATCGAGTATTCGAGGCCCCTCGTTCACTTGTCTACGCAAATTGGACTGAAGCAGAGCACCTTGCAGCATGGTTTGCGCCTGCCGGTTTTTCTGTGATTGACTGCTCTATCGACAAACGCACGGGTGGTATCTGGCGAGTTGTCTACCACTCCACCACCAATGGTCAATGCACGGAACATGGCCACTTCATCAATGTTGCTGAGCCCGAGCATCTCCATTTTACGTTAAGCATCGAAGACGGACATGGTGATCTCGTGCTACGCTCGGAAGTGAAGGTTTTCTTCCTGGAAGATGGCGGCAGGACGAAAATGACGTTCATTCAGAGCGGTATTACGTCGGATGAGATGCGTTCTTCTGTAGAGAATGGTTGGGGGACCTGTTTCGACAAGCTTGATGGTCAGCTCACAACTGATCGGGAAATACGCGCACTTTTTGATGACTGGTTCCGGGCATCCATGCGGAAGGATCTCGATGCATCGATGGAGCCAATCGCCGTGAACGTCCATTCCTATGAGCACGAAGCACCGCTTTCGTATCATGGTGTCAAAGCATTACGTGCCACGTGCAAGGCCGGGTTCGAACACATGCCCGACAACTTCCGCTGGGATGTACCCGATCTCAAGATCATCGTTCGTGGCGATATTGCCGTCACTTGGGGCTTGAATCATATGTACGGATCGGATGTTGAGATGTGGTCACGTGGTACACGCATTTTGCAGAAGATTGACGGTCACTGGAAGATGATCCACCAACATGTCTCGTTTCCGTACGATCCTGCAAGTGGCGCAGCAATGCTGAACCTTGCACCGTAGTGCACCGTTAAAGGCGTTCATTAGTATTTGAAAGGCGTCATTTCTCTTTGTACAACAGGGTGGCCTGATATACGTTTTTTCGCTCGCCAGGGCCTGTTTCTCGATAGCGCGGACAAAGTGCCATGAATTTGACACCAACATACTGAACATTCTATTCGGGGAGACAACAGGATAGACCCGGCCCAACACGACAAGGCCGGACCAGATGGTGGTAAATCAGAGAAAACGGACGATCTCTTCGACAGGCTTGCGGACCCTCGGCTTCTCCTCGATTCCTTTGTACTTGTCCGGCACATGATCGTCATCAACTGCGGGATAGCCAACAGCGAGCATGACAAAAGGTTCATCTCCTTCAGCAAACTCAAAATTTGCTTTCAGCACTTCGGGTTTGAATCCTGCCATCGGACGTGCAACCAACCCCATCGCTGTCGCACAGAGCATCATGCTCATGACAGACATCCCCAGGTCGAACTGGTAGTAGTTCCGGCTGTTACTGTTCTGGCAGTCGTTTTCACGATTCGCGTACCCGATGACGATCAGCGGCGCACGCGGTGCCCAGGCGGCATTGCCCCCGGTGAAAGCTTCACTCGCTTTGGCACGCGCTTCTACACTCTCGCAGAAGAGAAACCGCCAGGGCTGGTTGTTGCCACAGGAGGGTGTGAGGCGTGCAGCTTCCGCCAGGTCTTCGAGGAAGCCGATTGGCATGGGCACGGTCTTGATCGCCCGAGTTGCCCGTCTTTTCTGCAGCTGGTCAAGCACTGGGTTGACACGCATCATGCTCTCCCGGATTTGGCTTACGTGATGAATGTCTGAATGTATCCATTCAGGTGACCTGCTTCTATTGTGAGACCGGAGCCATTGGCCTGTGTGGAGTCCCGGTAATCTCACCCCCACTTTTCAACTCGGGCTGCGACTCTCGGAGGCGATCAAGTTCCAGACGCCCCACCTCCCCGCAAAAACTCGCAGATTGCGCAGTTGTAAATGTTTGCATCGGAGCCCAACCTTTCCAAAACCAAGAAGTTCGGGTGTACTAACAGATTTTCGCGAGTATTGACTGAGAATGCCGCCCGGTCTATTTTGCCAACCCATTGTTCAGGGAAGAAGTTGGGGTACATCTGCAGAACTTCCTTCCATAGGGAGAATTGCCCGGTGATCGCCCAAGTCGGCAACCGGATTAGATTCGATTTTCAAGTGCAGGATATACCGTTTATCGTTCAGATCGTCAAAGCGATCCGTTAACCAAAGAGGGGACAGAATCGTCATGATTGTCGGAGTTCCCACCGAATTGTACCCCGGCGAAAGGCGTGTGGCATTGATTCCAGACGTGCTGCCAAGCCTGACTAAGAAGGGGTTCGAAATCCTTGTCCAGGCGGGTGCCGGATATTCCGCCGGATTCACAGACGACGCCTACAAAGCCAAAGGCGCGACGATTGTTGCGGACCGGGGCGAGTTATTCGCGAAAGCGGAGATCATTGTCCAGGTGCGCGCCTATGGTGCCGAGCAGCGTAATGGTGCAGAGGACCTGCCTCGCATGCGCGAAGGGCAGGTTGTGATCGGGACAACCGATCCCCTCGGCGAAGCTGCCCTGACCCCCGAGATCGCCGATCGAAAGGTATCGCTCCTCTCCATGGAGCTGATCCCCCGGATCACACGGGCTCAGGCGATGGATGTGTTATCCTCGATGGCTTCCATCGCTGGCTACAAGGCAGTACTCCTTGCGGCGAGTTCATTGCCGAAAATGTTCCCGATGATGATGACCGCCGCCGGGACCATCGCTCCCGCAAAGGTCTTTGTCCTCGGCGCCGGTGTCGCCGGGTTGAACGCCATCGCCACAGCAAAACGGCTTGGCGCGATCGTACACGCATACGATGTCCGTCCCGCCGTGAAGGAACAGGTGATGTCCCTTGGCGGCAAGTTCGTGGAAATCGAGCTGGACACCACCGAGATGCAGGACTCCGGCGGCTATGCGAAGGAGCAGAGCGAGGAGTTCATCCGCAAACAGCGCGAAATGATGCTGAAGATCGTCGCAGAAAGTGATGTCGTAATCACGACTGCCGCGATCCCCGGCAAGCGGTCCCCCATCCTGGTCACAGAAGAAATGGTCAAGGGGATGAACCCGGGTTCGGTGATTGTCGATCTCGCGAGCGAACGTGGTGGCAACTGCGAGCTTACGAAGCATGGCGAGACGGTTGTTGCGCACGGTGTGACCATCATCGGACCGGAGAACATCAACTCGACCGTTCCCTACCATGCCAGCCAGATGTATTCCAAGAATATCGCGACCCTCCTCCTGCTGATCGTGAAGGAGGGCAAGCTGAACCTTGACATGTCAGATGAGATCATCCGTGACTGCCTTGTCACTCGCGGTGGTGAGATCGTCCAGCCGCGTGTACGAGATATCCTCGGCCTGCCTGCACTGGCAGAAACTGCAGACAGCGAAAAGAAGGAGGCCTAATGGAGCTGGTGATGCTGTTGACGGTCTTCGTCCTCGCGATTTTCGTGGGGTTCGAGATCATCACAAAAGTCCCGCCCACGCTTCACACCCCACTGATGTCGGGGTCGAACGCCATTTCGGGCATTACGATCATCGGCGCGCTCTTGCTTGCCGGTCACACACAAAGTCCGCACCTCGCCAAGATGCTCGCCATGTTCGCCGTGATCTTCGCGACGATTAACGTTGTCGGCGGCTTCCTTGTCACAGGGCGAATGCTGAAAATGTTCAAGCGGAAGTAAGGGGCGGCCATCATGTTCAGTCAGTCATTCGTAAACATCCTCTATGTGATTGCAGCCATCCTTTTCATCTATGACCTGAAATGGATGGCGCATCCCCGCACGGCAGTACGGGGCAACAAAACCGGCGCCCTCGGCATGCTCATCGCTGTGATTGCAGTGCTGCTGAGTGATGAGTTTGTCGTCGACGGCAAATACCTGATCGACGTACCGACCATCCTCATCGGTCTCGCGATTGGTGCCCTGATCGGTGCTATTGCAGCGCTGCGGGTCAAGATGACCTCGATGCCGGAGATGGTCGGTCTGTTTAACGGCTTCGGCGGTGCAGCATCAATTCTGGTTGCCGCCGCCGCGCTCGTGGAAGCGACCCATGCCATGCACAATGGCGGAACGCTTGGGATGCAGGAAAAGGTCGCCATCGTGGCCTCGGGGCTGATCGGTTCAGTCACCTTCTTCGGCAGCTATGTCGCCTTTGGAAAGCTGGCGGAGTTCCTCGCAGTCAAGTGGAAACTGCATGCCTGGCAGAAGATCATCAAGTACGGTTTCTCGCTGCTGGTTGTCATCGGCGGCGGAGCTGTCAGCATCAGCTACTTTGATTCTGATCCGTTCCTCTCGATCGCACTGTTTGCAGCGGCGTTGATCATCAGCCTTGTGCTGTTGGTGAAAAAGGACCGTTTCCCGGGGATGAACGCCCTGAAATGGCTCTCGGCAGCTGTCGCCATTGTACTCGGCGTCCTGGTGGTCCTCAATCCGACCAATACGCTCCTCTACTGGGTACTTGCCGGCTATGCGGGTGTGCTCGGGGTGATGCTCACTCTTTCCATCGGCGGCGCGGATATGCCCGTCGTGATCGCCCTCCTCAACAGCTACTCAGGTCTGGCAGCCTGCGCCACCGGTTTCGTTATCAACAATACCGTGTTGATTGTCTCCGGATCGCTGGTCGGTGCCTCCGGGATTATCCTTACCAACATCATGTGCAAGGCGATGAACCGTTCGCTGCCCAACGTCCTGTTTGGGAAGATGGGTCCCACAAGCGAAACCCCGGACGCGGACGAAGTCTACAAGACCGTCAAAGCGACCTCCGCGGATGAAATTGCCATGATGCTGGAAACTGCACAGAAAGTGCTGTTCGTTCCGGGTTATGGTATGGCGGTCTCACAGGCACAACACGCAGTCCGTGACCTGGCCAACCTGATCGAGAGCAAGTTCGGCGCTGAGGTGATTTACGGTGTCCATCCGGTTGCAGGCCGTATGCCGGGACACATGAACGTCCTGCTGGCCGAGGCGAACGTCCCTTACGATAAACTGCTGGAGATGGACGAAGTCAATTCGATGATGGACGGTATCGATGTGGCAATCGTGGTGGGTGCGAACGATGTCGTCAACCCCGTCGCTCGCACTGACCCCAAATCCCCCATCGCCGGTATGCCGATCATTGACGTGGACAAGGCGGGCACGGTGATCGTAATCAAGCGTTCGCTCAGCCCTGGCTTCGCCGGCATTCCGAACCCCCTCTTCGCCCTCGACAACAGCCTCATGTTCTTCAATGACGGCAAAAAGGCCTTTGTCGAGATCATCGAGGCGGTCAAGGAGTCCTGATCGGTCAGCGACATAGATCCATTGCAACAGTGCCCCTGTGCGAATCGCACAGGGGCACCGTTCTATCTTCAAGTGACAGGTTGTTGCTTGTGATGTCTGATGTTTTAGAGGACAGGCCGGGCTCTGGAGGCGAAGGTTTCTGCTGAACTGTCCTGCTCATGCCCGGCAGTCGAATGCCTCAATCACCGAGAATTTCCCTGATCTTCGCGACCACTTCGTCACTGTCGGGTTTGACTTTGGTGCCGAAACGGGCAACGACTTTCCCCTCCCGATCCAGCAGGAACTTGTTGAAGTTCCAGGTGATTTCACCAGGGAATGGCGACTGCTCAGTAAGGTAGGTGTAGAGCGGGTGCTGATCATCGCCTTTCACAGATATCTTTGCAATCATCGGAAATGTCACATCGTAGGTCTCGCGACAAAACTGCAAAATCTCTTCGTTTGTCCCCGGTTCCTGGTCAAGGAAATTGTTCGCAGGAATGCCGATGACTTTGAAGCCACGGTCACCGAACTCACGATACAACGCTTCCAATCCTTCATACTGAGGTGTGTAGCCGCAGCGTGAAGCAACGTTGACGACGAGGAGAACATCCCCACGAAACTTGTTAAGAGAGGACTTCTCTCCGGTGATGGTCTCAAGTTCCTCATTCAGATAGTCAATCACCTTACCGTTGGCCTTTCCCAGGACCTCCCCCCCCGGCAACAGTAGCAGCCAGACGGCAATCATGCCAATTACCGTCAGGCTAAATGGCTTCCCTCTACCCATACTCCCTCCGTCCCAGTGCAAAGATGCGGGTAAAATGGTTTGTGTTCCGTAAAGTCAAGCGACACCGACCTACCGTATAATCACGTAATACTGTTAACAATTATACTGCACAATTTAGTCTATAGCAAGACTGTGACCCAGAGTTAGAGACACATGCGAGAGGACTGTGCCGTAGAATTACGCAGCGGTGCTTGACTGAATAGCAATTTATTGTGCGTATTGCGGCCAGTTGTGCTGCAGGACATGCTTCGATTATGATTTTCGTCACAACTGCGCTGCAGAGGTCAATTGGCCGAATGGAAAGCAGAATGCCAAGGGTGTACCTGCAGGGAGGCAGCTTGTTCTCCACATGGCTTGACTCTGCGCTGCGTGTAGCGTATCTCGTTAGCAGGATTCACAGGAAAGTGGAGGTCCGGATGCAGATTATCACGCCTGAGATCGAACAATACATCGCCTCTTTACCCCTTGAGCGACCTGAGCAGTTCCATCAGATGGAAAAAAGGGCGCAGGAGACACATTTCCCGATCGTCGGGCCACAAGTGGGCGTCCTGCTCCGGCTTCTGGCCCAACTTTCCGAAGCCCGACAAGTGTTCGAACTTGGTTCAGGATATGGTTATTCCGCCGCGTGGTTCCTGTTGGGGATGCAGCCGGGTGGGCGAATTGTCCTCACCGATCGAAGCGAGGCGAACCTTGAGGATGCCGCCCGCACTCTGAAGCAACTTCGGGACGACATCGAAATCGACTGTCGCCTGGGGTCGGCTCTCACGTACTTTGAGAACCATTCAGAGAAACTGGATATCGTATTCTGCGATATCGAAAAGAAAGACTACCCGACCGTCATTGAACTTGCACGCAGCCGCCTGCGTCATGGGGGTCTGTTGATCTCGGACAATGCCCTCTGGCATGGAAAAGTCTGCGACACTGACCCGGACGATGTCACGCAATCCCTGCTCGAATACAACAATCGACTTGCGACTGACCCGGATTTCGAGGCAATGATCCTGCCGGTTCGTGACGGTCTCTCCATCGCTCGACGATGTTGACACCCGTTACGTGCTAACCGTTTAAGCTGAGGTTGAGCTGTGACTGTAAAAGACCCCAAAACGAAGTATCGTTGCGTGGTTTGTGGATATATCTATTTCCCCGAGCTGGGAGATCCAGAGTCGGATGTGGAGCCTGGCACTCCCTTCGATGAGCTGCCGAAGGATTGGCTTTGCCCCATTTGTGGCGTTACACGTCAGCTTTTCATGCCCGAGGTGTAGCGGGCAGCGGGTAACCCCGAGTCGCCATTTGATCGAACAAATCGAGCCGACTCCCTCGATAATACGATATCGTAGTAATAGACGCTCTTCGACTCGCGCACCCCGCCTGTGTCACTCCTACCCCCTGCTGCAAATCTATCCTGGAGGTCCATTTGGCTGCGATCCCCATCGTCGGTTCCGGGCGTAGTTTTTCGCCGTGCACCGAAAAAGTGGAGCCGATCTCACCTCGAGAAACTCGTCGATTTTGTTAAATAACAGGAACATACAGCGAAGCACGTACTCCCCCTTGTGCAGAAAACTGCGTTCTCTTCATCACAAAGATTGTTGCCTGCAGTCCGCCCCCATCTGCTCCATCCCAAACAGTGTTAGATTGACTGCCCTGTTAGGTACTTCTATCTTTTTCGCGTAAAGGTTATTGAAAAACAACGGCATGCCTGCAGATTGGGCTGCCTTGAAACGGAAAGGACTGCCGATGCCGAGCAAAGTGATTGCACGGTTCAGCGTTTCCTACATGCAGGTCCTCGACGAGGATGGCAAAGTCGACGCCAAGCTCGAACCTAAAATGAGCGACGATCAGCTATTGAAGCTGTATCGTGTGATGCTCACCTCACGTCGACTGGATGAAAGGATGCTGAAACTCCAGCGCCAGGGCCGCCTCGGAACACTTCCGGTCTGCGTAGGCCAGGAAGCTGTTTCCGCAGCAGCAGCGCTTGCGATGCAGGAAGATGACTGGTTTGTCGGGGCGTATCGGGAACTCGCCGGGCGGTTGATGCGTGGCGAAGACCTCGTGAAGCCGATGATGGTCTACAATGGCATGGAAGAAGGCAATGTGAGCGATGGGATGAAACATGTCACCCCAGTCGCGATCATCCTCGCCTCCCAGATTCCGCACGCCGTGGGTGTCGGATATGCCATCAAATTGCGTGGTGAATCGAATGCTGTCGTCTCCTTCAATGGCGATGGTTCCACCTCCGAAGGCGACTGGCATGAGGCATTGAACTTCGCCGCTGTCTGGCGCACACCGAATGTATTCATCGTCCAGAATAACCACTGGGCGATCTCCACCCCCCTCAGCAAGCAGATGTACAACCAGTCGATCGCTCAGCGTGGAATCGCGTACGGGATGGAGTGCATCCAGGTCGACGGAAATGACCCGCTGGCAGTCTTCAAGGCCACCAGTGAGGCGTTGGACCGTGCACGCAAGGGCGAAGGGCCGACACTGATCGAAGCCCTCACCTACCGGATGCTGATGCACACCACCGCGGATGACCCGAAAAAGTACCGCAGTGAAGATGAGGTGGAAGAGTGGGTGAAACGTGACCCGATCACCCGGTTCAGGCTTTACCTCGAGGGCAGAAAACTGTGGAACGAAAAGAAGAACGAGGCACTCGAAGAAGATATCCGGGAAAAGATTGAAGCTGCCGTGAAAGAGTTCGAGGCGATCAGCGACCTCAAGATGGACGCACCCTTCGACTACATCTTTGGCGATTCCAATGCCCTGATCGAGGAGCAGCGGGCAGAATTTCTGGATGATCTGAGAAAGGACCAGGCCAATGCCTAAACTGACGATGGTACAGGCTATCAACCTCGCCCTTCACCAGGAGATGGATCGTGACCCCTCTGTCCTCGTGATGGGACAGGATGTGGGTGTGAACGGCGGCGTATTCCGTGTCACCGACGGCCTGATCGACAAATTCGGCCCGCAGCGTTCGATCGACGCTCCCCTCGCAGAGAGCGCCATCATTGGGACCGCAATCGGCATGGCCATGAACGGTTTGAAACCTGTTGCCGAGATGCAATTCTCCGGATTCAGCTACCTGGCGATTCCACAGCTCGAAGGTAATGGTGCACGAATGCGCACCCGCTCCCGTGGCGAGTTCACTGTTCCCCTTGTGCTGCGGATGCCCTACGGTGGCGGTGTGCGCGCCCTTGAGCATCACAGCGAAAGTAAAGAGACCTACTACGCCCATACACCCGGCATGAAGACGGTGATCCCCGCTACTCCGAAAGCAGCCTACCATCTTCTGCTCGCTGCGATTCGCGACCCTGACCCAGTCATCTTCATGGAGCCGAAGCACTCCTACCGTGCATTTAAGGAGGAGGTCGATGACAACGGCGAATCCTGGGAACTCGGCAAAGCACGCATCGTTCAGGAAGGATCGGATCTCACCGTCATTTCCTGGGGTGCCATGCTGCATCGCACTGAGAAGATCGTCGAGCAGCTTGTTGAATCCCGCAAGGTTGGGATTGAACTGATTGACCTGCAGACGATCTACCCCATGGACACCGAAACCATCGCAGCCTCCGTTCGCAAGACTGGACGGTGTGTGATCGTGCAGGAAGCACAGAAAACTCTCGGCCCGGCATCGGAGATTATCGCGGTGATCAACGACAAAGCGCTGATGTACCTGGAAGCGCCTGTGAAACGTGTCACCGGCTACGATATCATCATGCCTTACTTCGCACGGGAGAACCAGTATCTCCCGACAGTCGGCCGGATTCAGCGTGCCATCGAAGAAACGCTCGACTTCTAAGCAGAGGAGGTCCACGTGTTTGAATTCAAACTTCCCGACCTGGGCGAGGGCATCCATGAGGGCGAGCTGCTGAAATGGCATGTCAACGTTGGAGATACGATTGCCGAAGATGCCGACCTGATGGATGTCGAAACGGACAAGGCCGCGGTGACCATCCCCTCTCCTCGTTCGGGAAAAGTTGTGCAGTTGAACGGCAAGGTCGGCGACACTCTCCACGTCGGCGATGTGGTCGTTGTGGTCGATGACGGCAGTGGCGGATCGGTCCCCGCTGCCCCAGCTTCGGTCGAAAAACCAGAAGCCGAGGCAAAGGCAGAACCTGTTGCTTCCGCTGAAGCACCCAAAAAACCGGAACCGGCTCCAGTCGCCCCATCTCCCACTCCACAGGCGGCTCAGAAACCACAGGAAAGACCCGGCTCACCCCTCGATCGAGTCCCGGCAGCTCCAGCAACGAGACGGCTGGCTCGCGAAATGGGCATCGACATCAACCAGCTGAGGGGGAGCGGTCCTGGCGGACGTGTCACACCGGATGATGTCCGAGCTTACTCGTCCGGCGCTGTCAGCCCTGCGCCCGCAGCGGCTGCTGAAGCTCAGCCAGTGCAGCAAGAGGGTGCCGAGACTCCCGTTTATACTGGCGGCGGCGCTGGAATCCCCTTCTTCGAGGTCGAGCCCATGCCCGATTTCGATGAGTTGGGGCCGGTGGAGCGTGAACCGGTACGCTCGATCCGCCGCAAGGTGGCTCGTAAGATGGTCGCCTCGATGGTCATGGTCCCCCACGTCGCACACATGGACGAGGCGGATGTCACCGACATCGAAGCCTTCCGGGCGGCTGAGCGGAAACGCCGTGAAGGGACACCCGGCGGCAAGCTGACACTGCTGCCATTCGTGATGAAGGCAATCACCGGGCTGCTCAAGCGCTATCCGATGTTCAATGCCAGCCTTGATCCTTTCCGTGAAGAGCTGGTCTTTAAGAAGTACTACAACCTCGGCTTCGCTGCGGATACAGAACGAGGGCTGATCGTCCCGGTCGTCAAGGGGACCGATGCGAAGAGCATCATCCAGATCTCCACAGACATCGTCGATCTGGCGACCCGCGCTCGTGAGGGCGCCCTCGACCCGGCAGATATGCGTGGTGGAACATTCACGATAACCAACGTCGGGCCGATCGGCGGTACTGGCCTGATTCCCACCATCAACTACCCTGAAGTAGCTATTCTCGGGATGGGGCGGGTCGCTGAGAAGCCGGTCGTCCGTGATGGGGAAATCGTGATACGCAAAATGTTGCCGCTCACACTGGCCTTTGACCATCGTGTCGCAGATGGTGCCCAGGCCGCGCACATGGTGACCGAACTGTGTCATCTGCTGAGCGATCCCAACCAGTTGTTGCTCGAATCGTAGGAGTACCGAGACCGGGATAATTTGTCACAATCACAAATTGTCCCGGTCGACAGGTACAACGATTCCGATATTCTTGTGGTAATTGGAAATCATCACCAATTATCACATACTTGGAGGATAACATGGTCATCGGTGAGTTGACCCAGGAAGCCGATGTCGTTGTGATTGGTGGTGGCCCGGGTGGGTATGTCGCTGCGATTCGTGCAGCGGACCTCGGATTGGATGTTCTCCTGATCGAAGAGCGGGAGAAGCTCGGTGGGGTCTGCCTGATCGAAGGCTGCATCCCTTCGAAAACGCTGATCCACACGGTCGAGCTGGCAAACCAGATGCGCGAGGGCGACAAAATCGGCCTCAGCTTTACCGGTGATGTTAAGATCGACATCGACAAACTGCGTGCACACACGCAGGAAGTTGTCGACAGTCTGACCGGCGGAGTTAAAACCCTGCTCGAGAAGCGCGGGGTTGATGTCATCCACGGCCGGGCCTCCTTCACCAGCAACAACAAGTTGCACATTGAAGGTGCCGGGAATGTGGAGTTCAAGCATGCGATCATCGCGACGGGTTCGCGGATCAATGAGTTGCCCGCAGGCTATGACCTTCCTCTCTGGACTTCATACCACGGTGTGAATCTGCCAGAAATTCCTTCACGCCTGCTTGTCGTTGGTGGTGGATATATCGGCCTCGAACTGGGGTTTGTCTACGCCGGGCTCGGCTCAAAGGTCACGATGGTGGAGTTCCTGCCGAACCTCCTTGCTGGTGCAGATCAGGACCTGGTCCGGGTCGTTGTGAAGCACGCCGAGAAGCGTTTCGAGAGCATCCTGACCGGCTCGAAAGTGATCGATGTGAAGCAGGGTAAGGGCGACAACTACGATGTCACCATCGAGAAGGCGGATGGCAGCAAAGTCACGAACAATTACGACAGGGTGCTCGTATCGATCGGACGTCGTCCCAACACGGACAACATCGGCCTTGAGAACACAGATGTTAAGGTTGGCGAACGTGGGCTGATCACCGTGAACGAGGAAGGCAGGACCACTGTCCCCCACATCTTCGCGATTGGTGATATCACCCCCGGACCGGCCCTTGCTCATAAGGCCAGCCGTGAAGGAAAGGTCGTTGCCGAGGTAATCGCCAGGCACCCAGCCGCTTTCGACAATCGCGCCATCCCCGCTGTTGTTTTCACCGACCCGGAAATCGCGTGGACAGGGATTACTGAACGCGAAGCTGAGGAGAGGAATATCACGGTAAACGTGGGTCGTTTCCCGCTCTCCGCACTTGGCCGTGCAAAAAGCCTGGGCAGGACCGAAGGGTTTGTGAAGGTGATCTCAGACCCTGACACTAACCTGATCCTCGGGGTGGCAATTGTCGGTCCGTCAGCCTCCGAGTTGATTGCCGAGGGGACACTCGCGATCGAGATGGGAGCCACATTGCATGACCTGATGTCGACAATCCACCCTCACCCGACCCTGTCAGAATCCTTGATGGAAGCGGCCGAGGTGGCGGCGGGCGAACCAGTCCACATCCTGCCCAAGAAGAAGAAGTAAGGGCGGCGTCGGCTCTTCTGTGACGGTTACCTGACGCCATACAACGAAGCCAATTGTGCTGCGTCAGGTAGCCGTCCCATTCAGGCATCCCGGGCAATGCGACATGAGTACATCGAACGATCAAACATTCGGCATCATCCAGTACGATCGCAATCGTGAATTACTCGATGCAACCCGGCGGGATGGTGTGCCGAGAATGGCGATCTATCCGCTTGACGAAACCTGTATCGTCCTCGGACGAGGGAGCGATCCTGAACTTGAAGTTCACCTTGTACGTGCAAAAGCTGATAGTATTCCGCTCTATCGTCGGCCGGGCGGAGGGTGTACAGTCGTACTCGATCCGGGAAATGTAGTCGTTTCGGTGATGCTGAAGGTGCCGGGCCTGGGCGAGACGAAGAAGTGGTTCAACCGTTGTACGGACTGGATGGTAAACGCCCTGGCGGAGATGGGGATCGCCGGGATTCATTCAGACGGCATCTCCGACCTCGTGATCGGGGACCGGAAGATCGCCGGCTCGGCTGTCTATCGTAGCAAGGATATATTCTATTACGCGGTCACATTGCTGGTCACAGCCGACCTCACACTCATCGACCGCTACCTCCCCCATCCCCCACGTGAGCCTGAGTATCGGGCAGGAAGGTCTCACCTCGACTTCCTCACCACCCTGCGGGATGCGAGCGGCATCAATGATCAAGCAACATTTACAGAAAAGTTGAAGCTCACCTTGAAGCTTTCAGATCTGCTGGAATCCGCGGAAACAACAATCCCGGGAAGTTGACGACTCCTCCCCGGGTGCAGCTTGAGCTATACCCCCCAATTCACCGGGCAGGCTTCTCCGCTCTGGAGTGCCTTCAGCACACGCAAAATCTCATCCGTGTTCCGGCCGATCCGGTTTTCATGCACCACTTGCCAGACGACAGTCCCTTCCGGATCGAGGATAAATGCCGCCCGTTTTGATGTGCCCCGCTCTTCACGCAGGACACCGAAGGCACGCGACACAACCCCGGTCTGGTCACTGAACAGCGGATAACTCAACTCCCCCACTTCATGCTTCATCCATGCAAGATGAGCACCGCTGGAATCGACACTTCCACCAATCAGTTCTGCATTCAGAGTCGAGAATTTGGAATAGTTTTCCTGAAAGGCTTCAACCTCGCTTCCACATACGCCAGAAAACGCCGCAGGGAAGAAAAAGAGCACCACCCATTTACCGCGGTAGTCTGTCAGATCGATACGAGTACTCCCTTTGCCCGCCAGCACCGCATCGAGGATGACATTTGGCGCCGGATTTCCGACAAGACTGCTCATCTTCCCTCCCTTCGACTTCCCTGTGGTTCAACCTCAGGCGATGGCTGACTCTTCAGTGGTGGACGGTTTCACCGTCTCGCCGTTCTCGTAACGTTCCAGCCCTTCGATCAGCGTCACCCATGCCAGCAGCGCGCATTTGATCCGTACCGGGAATTGGCGTACTCCTTCGAGCACCTCGATGTCACTCAGCTCGTCCAGGTCGACATCTTCCTGCACCTCGCCAGTCGTCAACATGCCCTTAACCGCGGCAGCAATCCGTTTTAACTCGCCAATGGTCCGCCCCTCGGCAATTTCGCTGAGCATGGAACCGGAAGCGACAGAGATGGCGCAGCCTGCACAATGCAGACCAAGCTCTTCCACCTTGTCGCCAGCGAGACGCACCTTCAACTCGATCTCATCGCCGCAGGAGGGATTCATACCCTCATTGACGACGGTCGGGTCAGAAACATCTTTCCTACCGCGCGGTGAGCGGTAGTGATCGAGGATGATGTCCCGGTACATCTCATCGAGTTGATGGTCGTGGTTATGCACGTTCCTCTCCAAACTCTTCCGTGCGGACCTCAGCCGACGAAATAGCGGCGTGCGGCCTGTAGTGAATCAATCAGAATGTCCACTTCGGATTCCGTGGAATAGAGATAGCCGCTGACACGTGTCGTCGCTGTTCTTCCCAGCAACCGTATCAGGGGTTGCGCGCAGTGGTGCCCGGCACGCACTGCAACACCTCGGCTGTCCAGGTACTGCGCGAGATCATGTGGGTGGATCCCATCGACTTCAAATGAGACGACCGCTCCACGATCCTTCACGTCATCCGGTCCAAAAATCTGCAGAAACGGAAGCTCAGTCAACCTGGCGAGCAGATACTCGGTCCACGTATGCTCATGTTCAAGCACGGCGTCCATTCCGACAGATTCGAGGTAGGCAAAGGCAGCACTCCAGGCTGCAACCCCTGCGATGTTAGGGGTGCCGGCTTCGAACTTGTAGGGTATTTCGGCCCAGGTCGCACGATCCCAGCGTACAAGCGAGATCATCTCTCCACCGAACTGCACCGGCTCCATCGCTTCGAGCAGCTCACGCCTTCCCCAAAGCGCGCCAGTACCAGTTGGTCCGAGCATTTTGTGACCGGAAAAGGCGAAGAAATCAGCACCGATCGCATTGACATCGACCGGCATGTGCGGAATACTCTGGGCTCCGTCGACCAGCACCAAAGCACCCTGGCGGTGAGCCAGCTCGGCAATCTGCTCAACAGGGTTGATCGTCCCGAGGACATTTGACATCTGGGTCATTGCTACAAGTCGAGTTGCCGGAGTGATCAATGAATCAGCCGCAGCAAGGTCGAGGCGACCCGAACTGTCAATGGGAAGGTAAACAAGCTCAACGCCGGTCCTCTCCGCAAGCTGGATCCAGGGAACAAGGTTGGCGTGATGCTCCATCTGGGTCAGCACGATCCTGTCTGACTTCTTCAGGTTCGCCACTCCCCAACTGCTCGCAACCAGGTTGATCGCTTCTGTCGTGCCGCGCGTGAATATGACCTCTTCGCGGGCTACCCCACCCAGCCAGGCGGCGATACGGTCACGTGTCGCCTCGTAAGCACCCGTAGCCTCTTCCGCCAGGCTGTGAATACCGCGATGGACGTTGGCATTGGCAAGCAGGTAGTAGTCCCGCTCGGCCTCGATCACGGAAATCGGCTTTTGTGTCGTGGCGGCATTGTCGAGGTAAACCAGCGGGTGCCCGTGGACTGAGCGAGACAGGATCGGGAAATCATGACGGATCTTCCGCGAGTCGAGCCGCTCCTTCAGCATGGTATGTGTTGCCGATTCCACCCTCACCCCGCCTGCTATTTATCCTTCAACTCGACAAAAACCTTGCCGTTTTCGATCTTGATCGGATAGCGTGTCAACCCGTAAACAGCTGGCATCCGTGTCACCTCGCCCGTCCGCACGTCGAACCGTGCGCCATGACGCGGACATTCGATCTGATGGTCGTGAACTTCTTCCGCGTCCAGGTTTCCGCCGTCATGCGTGCAGTAGGGACTGAGGGCATGAATCGTTCCCTCGTCGTTTACCAGCAGCACTTCCGACCCGTTAATCTCGATTTCATGCGTTCGATTCTGCTTGATCGCATCCAGTGCGCAAGCCTCGAAGAACGCTTTACGCCCCCCGAACATTTATACCTCCAGTTTTGCCAGCAATTTTTGGCGTGTTGGTTCACGCAGTAATTCCGGCAACGACTCAACACTCACCTCGAAGAAACCAGAAAGGATGATACGCATCGCCTCGTCGCGTGTGATACCGCGTGACATCAGGTAAAACAGCTGATCTTCCTCCAATGCGCCCACAGTCACCCCGTGGCTGCATTTGACTTCGTCGTTCACAATTTCCAGTTCGGGAATCGACTCCACCTTAGCACTCTCACTCAGCAGAAGATTGCGGTTCTCCTGGTAGGCTTCGCAGAAGAAGGCATCCTTGTCGATGTTGATCCGCCCGGTATAGGCGGAAACCGAACGATCGGTGACAGCGACCTTGAGATCGAGGTTTGAATAGGTCTCGTTTGCGGTATGATGGTGGCCGGTGAAATGATCGAAGTGCTGCTTCCCCGTACCGAGCAGAACACCACGCCAATCGCTGTTCGCCCCACGCCCTGCGAGCTGGGTGGACCAGTTCACCTTGGTGACACTGCCACCGAGGGCAACCGAGGCAGAGTGGAGGACGGCGTCCGCATCGAGACGGTTCCGGTGTGTCAGATGCAGACGGCTGCCCGTTTCCAGGTCAAGCATGGTTGCGAGCTTCACTCGTGACGACTGGCCCACCACCCCTTCCACGACCGAATGGATCAGGGCATCCTGTCCGCCACCGGAGTACTCATCCACAATCGTCACTTCAGCATTGTCGCCCACGACAATCAACAGACGGCTGATATTCACTCCCGCACCTGCCACACTTCTCAGCATGATCGGGTCAGCGAGGGTCACGTTTGCCGGGACATACAGGAACAACCCGGTCTCCCAGAGGGCGAGGTTCATTGCCTCAAACTTGCCAACCCGGGCGTCAATGATACTTCCCAGCGAGGCACGAACCAGCTCGGGGTCGGAGTTGGCGGCTTGCAGCAGAGGTAGAAGCTTCACCCCCAACCTCCTGGCTTCATCGGGAAGGAGAGGAAGTTCGTCCTCGCCGGTGCCATGACCACCGTTGACCGAAATCTCCGGCAATGCCGATTCCACCCGCTGCAGCAACTCACGCGGTATAAATTGCTTCGGATCAGTGTACCGGTAGAGGTGTTGGACACGATCCGGCAAGGGTGCCTCTACAAAGAGCTCCCAAGCCCCTGCACGCTGCTCATACAGCCATTCCGGTTCATGTTCCTCACGAGGACGGAACAATGCCTTATCTATCACACTCTCCTGCGCAATCATCACGTAATTCCGGGGTTAGCCCACCGAGCCTTCCATCTCAAGCTCGATCAGGCGGTTCAACTCGATGGCGTATTCCATCGGCAGTTCTTTGACAAAGGGATTGATGAAGCCGTTGACAATCAGGAGTCGCGCCTCATCTTCACTCAACCCTCGACTCATCAGGTAGAAGATCTGCTCTTCCGCCACCTTCGAGACTGAAGCCTCATGTTCGATCGCTACCTTCTCGTTGTCGATCTCCATGGTCGGGTAAGTGTCTGTCCTCGATTCACTGTCCAGAAGCAGAGCGTCGCACTCGACATTCACCTTACAGTGATGCGCGTTCGGATAGACCTTCACCATGCCTCGGTAGGAGGCCCGACCGCTATCTTTCGAGATGGATTTCGATGTCACTCGGCTGCTGGTGTGCGGTGCAGCGTGGATGACCTTCGCCCCACTGTCCTGGTGCTGTCCTTCGCCTGCAAATGCAACCGTCAGAATCTCGCCCTTTGCCCCCTCGCCAACCAGGTTGATGCAGGGATACTTCATGGTGAGTTTGCTGCCGATGTTGCCGTCCACCCATTCAACCGTGGCATTCTTGTGCGCTACTGCCCGCTTTGTGACCAGGTTGTAGATGTTATGCGCCCAGTTTTGGACGGTGGTATACCGGACGTACGATCCCTCCAGCGCGATCAGTTCGACCACTGCGGAGTGCAGGGAGTTCGAGGTCCAGACTGGTGCTGTGCAACCTTCGATGTAGTGGACCCTCGCCCCCTTGTCGGTAATGATCAGCGTCCGCTCGAACTGTCCCATGTTCTCGGAATTGATCCGGAAATAGGCTTGAAGCGGCACATTCAACTCGACTCCCGGTGGCACATAGATGAACGAGCCACCCGACCAGACCGCGGAGTTGAGTGCCGCGAACTTGTTGTCGTTGGGGGGTATAACCGTCGAGAAGTACTTCTGGACAATCTCCGGGTGCTCGCGTAGAGCCGTGTCCATATCCGTGAAGAGCACTCCCTGGTCGGAGAGTTCCTTCTTCACATTGTGGTAGACAACCTCGGACTCGTACTGCGCTGAAACTCCGGCAAGGAACTTTCGCTCCGCCTCCGGCACACCAAGCCTGTCGAAGGTTTTTTTGATGTTATCGGGGACATCGTCCCAGGTACGCCCCTGAAACTCGGTCGGCTTGATGTAGTAGTAGATGTCCTGGAAGTCGATCTCGTTCAGCAGCTTTGTGTTGCCCCAGCGAGGCATCGGCTTGTTCAGGAAAATGTCCAGGGACTCATGCCGGAACTGACGCATCCATTCCGGTTCCTTCTTCATCCGGGACATCATCTCGACCACCTCGTGACTCAGCCCCTTTGCACCCTTGTGGAAGTACTCCTCCGGGTCATGAAAGCCGTATCGGGTGGCGTAATCCTCCCCGATGGTCGCAAGCTGCCTGTTTTGCTCCAAAATATCCGGCATGGGAAAACTCCCTAAGCTGTCGTGGTCTCACCAACCATCTCCGCCTTGATCCAGTCGTAACCACGTTCCTCGAGCTGGTGCGCGAGGTCCGGGCCACCGGAGCGGACGATTCTGCCGTTCATCATCACATGCACATGATCGGGCGTGACATAATTCAGAATGCGCTGATAGTGGGTCACGATCAGAAACGCATTCTCCTCACTCGCCGTGCTGTTCACCCCCTTCGACACCACTTTCAGCGCATCGATGTCAAGGCCCGAATCGGTCTCATCCAGTATGGCAACCCGCGGTTTGAGCATGGCGAGCTGCAATATCTCGAACCGTTTCTTCTCACCCCCCGAGAAGCCATCGTTCACATAACGGGACGCGAACACCTCATCCATCTCGAGCAGTGCAAAGGCTTCTTTCATTTCTTTGCGAAAGGATCGGAGCACCGAGGGGTCATCTCCGCGATGGGCTTTGATTGCCGAACGCAAGAAGTTGGTCACCGTCACCCCCGGGACTGCGAGGGGGTACTGGAATGCCAGGAACAAGCCTGCGATAGACCTTTCCGAAGCATCCATCTCAAGCAGATCGCGACCATTCAGCCGCACCTGCCCCGCAGTGATCTCATATGCGGGATGGCCAGCAAGCGCATTGGCCATGCTGCTCTTTCCCGAGCCGTTCGGCCCCATGATGGCGTGCTTCTCACCCCGTTTCAGCTCAAGGGAGACGCCCTTCACAACCTCGATACCCTCGACAGTCACATGCAGATTGTCGATTGAAAGCACAACTTCGTTTCCAGCCACGTCAAACCTCAATCAATGGGTTAACCTGTTTTTCGCAAATCAGGTGGTGATTCGCTCGATCTCTTCGGCTCGCTCGCTGGAAGGACTCAGACCAGCCATTGCAAGCAGGTTCAGCCGTCCTTTACCACGTTTCGACGCGAGATCGGCGAGTGTGATTCGTTCCAGCACCTCACTCACAAGCAAATGGAAGGTGAGCCAGACATCACGGACCGAGCAGTCGCCCGCGTGAACACAGCCATGAGTTGTGTCCTCCGCACTGTACTTTTCGCAATGCGCCGCGCTGAAGATGGGTTCGCCCAGCGCCTCGAAAACCTGTTTCAACGAAATCTTCTCAGGATTGGTCGCGAGCAGATAGCCGCCATTGCGGCCTCGTTCCGCTACAACCAGCCCCGCCTGTTTGAGCAATGCGAGTAGCTTGCCCACGTACGGAACCGACAAGCCTTCGCGCTCCCCGATCTCGGACAATGTCAGGGATTGCATGGTGCCGCTTCTTGCGAGCAGCACCATACAGCGAAGCCCGTACTCTTCAAGTGCAGTGATCCGCATCCGATCTCACTGGATAATCTCTACTAAAAAGTATAGTATATGCGCCAAAAAATGGGAACTCACCCAGAGTTCCACCGGGACCGAAATGCCGAAATCCTTTTTTTTCAGGCAGTTCTCTCCCCAGATCACAACATAGCAAGCTCTGCCGATACAGTCAAGGAAATGTCGATGACCATTCTCCTGAGCGCTGCTTGTTCGTTGGATGCATCACTCAATCTGAAGTTGCTCCCACCTGGCGAATGCTCTCCTCATGTGAGGCACAACGATCGACCCGCCGACCACATAACCGACAAGGATCGCCTCCTCCAGCTCGGCGGAAGTCACGCCTTCTTCATGGCAACGGCGGATATGGTAGGTAACACAGTCATCGCAACGCAGCACAAGAGATGCTGTAAGGCCAAGCAGTTCCTTGGTTTTCACGGACAGTGCGCTTTCCCGGTACGCCTCGCTGTCGATGTGCATCAGCCGTTTCATCTGCAGGTCAGCATACTTGAAGATGAGATCATTCCCCTCCGCACGATCCTTCTCCCACTGCTCCATACTCGAAAGCTCCATGACACTCCTCCTTCCCGCTTGCCAACCTTCACAACAAACCCGGGTGAGCAGGCACCCGGGTCACATTTCACTGAATTGTCGGTGAGTTTTACCCCTCAGACTCGAGCTTCGCCATCAAATCCGGACTCATGTCGAAGTTAGAATAGACCTTCTGGACATCGTCGCAATCATCGAGCGCATCCATCAGCTTCATCAAACTTCGTGCATGCTTCTCATCCACATCGACATAGTTTTGGGGTACCATCGTAACCTCTGCCGTCAGGATGTCAACCGTGATCGCTTCCAGCGCCTGCTGCATGCCAGCCAGGTCATTGGGGTCACCGGTCACTGTGAACGAACCATCATCCTCCGGGACCACATCTTCGGCGCCAGCCTCCAGGGCTGCTTCCATCACCTCATCCTCGCTCTTGCCCGCCGGGTCCAACTCGATCACCGCTTTCCGGTCAAACATGAAGGCGACAGCGTTGGATTCTGCAAGATTTCCGCCGTACTTGCTGAAGATATGTCGAACCTCGGAGACGGTCCGGTTACGATTGTCCGTGATCGCGTCGATCAGGATCGCGCAGCCGCCGGGACCATACCCTTCATAGGTCAGTTCCTCGTAGGCCTGCCCCTCGAGCTCACCGGTACCTTTCTTAATCGCACGAGTGATGTTGTCGTTGGGCATGTTCGCGGCTTTTGCCTTGTCAACCGCAAGACGGAGCCGTGGGTTTGCGGCGGGATCTCCACTGCCCATCCGGGCTGCAATCGTGATTTCACGAATCAAGCGTGTGAATACCCGAGCACGGGCGGCATCTGTCGCACCCTTTTTACGCTTGATAGTCGCCCATTTTGAATGGCCGGACATGAATTTCCACCTTTTCGCTGATCACTCTGTAGCGTATCGGCCAGCCCAGAAGCCTACCTGCGATTGGCCGCAACCCACTCCTTGATGTACTCCACCGGTTCGCGTGTCGGCGAACCCGGACCGAAAATGCGCCCAGTCCCCATCTCCTGCATGGCGGCGATGTCCTCGTCGGGAATGATTCCACCACCGGTCAACAGCACATCTTCAAGACCGCGCTGTTTCATCTGTTCGAGAACCCGTCGGAATTGGGTCATGTGGGCACCGGAGAGGATCGAAAGTGCGATCACATCGGCATCTTCCTGCAACGCCGCCTCGACAATCATCTCAGGAGTCTGACGCAATCCGGTGTAGATCACCTCAAAACCTGCATCTCGAAAAGCTGCAGCCATGACCTTCGCGCCCCGATCATGGCCATCCAGCCCCGGTTTCGCGAGTACGATCCTGATTTTTCGTTCCTGTCGGTCAGTCATTCCACCCGCCAGAATGGGTCAACGTTTACAATCCAGACGCGAAAGTACAGCCATCACTACCTGTTTCGCCAGATGATGAGGAGCATTCAGGAGGGCATCATGGATGCAGAACCTGGGCGAGGACACGGCTCAAATCCTGCAACCTGTAAGGTTTTGCCACGACTCCCCGGAATCCAAACTGATCGTAATTTGACATGATTGGATCGTTCGAGTACCCGCTCGAAACGATCGCACGTGCATCGTGATCCAGTTTGAGCAGGTGACGGACCGCCTCCTCTCCGCCCATCCCACCGGGAATTGTCAGGTCCATGATCACCGCCCGGAAGGGCTTTTCCTCCATCCTTGCCTGCTGATAGAGTTCGATCGCCTCAGCTCCATCGGATGCAGTGACCACTTCAAAACCGAGACGCGACAGCATGACCGATGCGACATCCTGCACTGTTTTTTCATCGTCCATTACAAGAATGCGACCCTCGCCTGCCAAAAGTCCATCAGGTTGCTGTGCGACATTCTCCGGGGGCAAATCGGACGCGGGGAAATAAATCCGGAAAGTGGTTCCCTTATCAAGATTGGAGGAAACCGTCATGAAGCCACCATGCTTCTGCACGATCGAAAAAGATGTCGCCAACCCCAGTCCGCTGCCACGTTGCTTGGTGGTGAAAAAGGGGTCGAAGATTTTCTGCAGATACTCCTGCGGGATACCAATTCCCTCATCCGCAATCTCGACAAGCACATAGCGCCCGGGATTCATCGGGAGGGACGAATCCTCCAGCAGCATGAAGTTCTTTAAGGTCACGAGCAGCTTGCCGCCATTGGGCATCGCCTGGTCAGCATTGATCACAAGGTTGTGAATGACTCGACCCACCTGTCCTTCATCCACATCTGCAGACCATAATTCCTTCTCGATCTGGAATTCGCTCAGGACATTGGATCCCCTGAGCGCGAAGCCTGTCGCTTCACGAACCAGTTCACCCAGGTCTGTTGCCTTCCGTACGGGTTCTCCACCACGGCTGAAGGTCAGCAACTGCTGAGTGAGATCACGGGCGCGAAGAGCCGCCTTTTCTGCTTCGGTCAGCCTCTCGCGCAGCAATTGAGGGTTGTCCTCCAGCATGACGGCGATTGAGATATTGCCCAGTACGGCGGCGAGAATGTTGTTGAAGTCGTGAGCTATCCCCCCAGCGAGCACGCCGATCGATTCGAGGCGTTCAATCTTGGCAATCTCATCCTCCAACTTGCGCTGGGAGGTCACATCCCGGAACACGACCACCACACCAATCACCTTCCCCTGCAAATTATGGATGGGAGCTGCACTTCCGACAAGCAGCACTTCCCGGCTGTCCTCTGTCCTCAGCAAAGTGTCCCTGGTCCACTCCTCGATTGAGCCGCTCTGGAGCACCTTCTTCACAGGGTCTTGCAAGAATTGATCGGTTTCCGGGTCCATGATCTTGAAGATGGTGGCGAATTCTTTCTCACGTGCGACCGACAGTCCCCATCCCGTGATCGACTCAGCCGCATCGTTCATCATCACAACCCTGCCCTCGATATCGGTGGTGATCACCCCTTCACCGATCGAACTCAGGGTCACCGACAGCCTTTCTTTCTCCTGGGCAAGCTCCTCTACCGCTTCCTTTTGAGCGGTGATGTCACGATAAATCCCGTAAAGTGCAATCACCTTCCCCTCGAGGATGATCGGTGATCCGAGCAGCGAAGTGACCACAGAGCTGCCATCCTTGCGCTGACAGATGGTTTCATCCACGCGTACCAGCTCACCTTTGGTGATCCTTCGTAGCGCCTGGATGTGTTCGGTTGGGGCAAATTGAGCGTCGGAAGGCAGGAGTAACTGCTCAATCGGCTTACCCAGCACATCCTGGGATGTGAATCCGAAGAGACGGCTGAACTCCTCGTTGACACGGATCGCACGCAACCGCGGATCAAGCAGGATGATCGCTTCCGGGGATCGTTCGAAGAGCTGTTCGAGGTAAACACGATTAATCTCGGCGCGCTGTTCAGTCTTCTTCTGCTCGGTCTCATCCGAGAGGATGGCGATCCCCCCCTCGATCTGACCGTCAGACCCCACGAGTGGTGAGGTATGAATGGAGATGTACATCTCCCTGTTGGTCAGAATCGATCGATAACTGCCGGAATAGTACCCAGATTTACCATTTATTGCGTCTTGATAGAGTCCTTCAAGACGTTTATCCGCCAATTCATGTAAATCAAGCCCTGTGAGCCTGTCACGAGTGCTGTGTGCGAGTTCAATGAACCTGTCATTAAAATCGAGCAGCTTCAAATCACGATTGAAGATGAAGACACTTACCGATGCCTGTTCGAATAGCGCACGATAACGTGTCTGACTCGCCTGAAGCGCTGACTCGGCTCGTTTGTATTCGATCATCCCCGCGATTTGCCCCGAAACGAACTCAAGCAGATCGAGGTCATTACGATCGAATGCTGTGACATCGCTGTAGCTGACAACACTGAGCACACCAAAAATGGTCTCACCGAGTTTGAGCGGAACACCAATCCAACAGGCGACAGGACGTCCCTTCGCCGAAACCTCGCCGGATTTCTTCAGCTTGTCCCACAGTTTTCGATCCACAAGCTGTGGCTTGCCCGAGCGACGGACATAATCGGTTAGCGTTCCCTGGAGCGGGTAGTGATTGTGTGCAGCGTATTTGTCATATTCATCGGCATGGTAGAGGAATGAGTAGGCGTCCAGCTCAGAATCGTACATGGCGATCGAAAGGTTGCTGCTGTCGATCAGCTGCCCCAGCTCGGTCTGGACACGCTGCAACAGAACCTCCGCCTCCTCACCGGTCGCGGCAGCTCTCGCGATTTCGTAGAGCACTCGCTGCAACCTTTCATTGCGCTTCCTCTCCGAGATGTCGCGATAGATCAGATAGTAGGCGACAGTCACATCGTCTATCAGAATCGGTCCACCCAGGATGGAGACTTCAATTTTTTCACCGGAGGTGGTCAACCTGACTGCTTCGATGTTGAAATAGCCGCGCTCGCGGATTTTCTGCTTCAGGTCGATTTCACTCCTTTGACCTTCCGGCTTCATTTGAAGTGAGTCGATTCTTGTGCCCGAAAGCTGGTTTTCCTCGAATCCGAACAGTTTATGGAACTCTGCATTCGCCCTCAGGATGGTCAGTTTTGGATCGATAAGAACGATCGCTTCCGGCGCGAACTCGAAGAGATGGTGGGCATAGGCACGCTGCAATTCGAGTTCGCGTGCGGTCTCACGCTGTTCTGTTACATCCTCAAGCAGGATCATTCCGCCCGAAATCTTCTGGTCCGGACCATAGATCGGAGAAAAGGATCCGATCATCCAGCGGGTATCGGTCGAACGGAACTTGCGAACGATCCCGTCTATCTTCTCAGTTTTTCCACGCAGGGCAGATCGTGCAAGTGATAACAACCGTCGGTCATTCATGTCACGCAGATTTAATCCAATAATTTCGCTCGCCTTCAGACCGTACATCGCAAGGATCTGGTCATTGCAGTCTATGATATCCAGCGTCCGGTCGAACAGGATCACACCCATTGGCGTCTGCCGGAAGAGTGTCCGGTAGCGTTCTTCGGAAGCCGTCACAGCATCCTGCCAGCGTCTGTGCTCAATGGCAACAGCGATATGACCGGAGACAAATTCGAGCAGGTCCCTGTCCTGCACCGTGTAAGCGTGATCCTCCTTGTAACTCTGCACCACCACAACGCCAATCGTCCCCTCCGGGGCACGAAGCGGCACTCCCAGCCAGGACTTTGTCATCGGCCCGACTGCACGAATCCCCTTGCTCCGTGATGCTTTACGGATTTCATCCGAGCTGGAGTAGCGGGCGGCACCCCCTTTACGTACCGAATCGGTGAGGCTGTTGGGAAGATCGAATTCAAGGGAGGTGTCGATCGATTCCTGCTCGTCGACAAAGTAGGCGAAGCGGTAGGTGCTGCGGTTTGAGCTGTAAAGGGCGACATAGAAGTTGGTGGTATCGATCAGTTTGCCCAGCTCTCCATGGATAATCCGGAGCAGGTCATCCAGGTCGCTGGATGCAGTCGCTGCCTCGGCGATGTGGAAGAGCACAGATTGCAGTTTCGCGCTGCGTTTCTGCTGAGTGATGTCACGATATACCCAGTAGGCTCCGGCATATTCCCCTTCGATCCGAATGGGCGTGCCAAGGATGTTCACCTCGATTTCACTGCCCTCACGGGTGACACGCACTGATTCCATGCTCACCGACTCGCTGTTGGCGACCATCTCCACCAGCCGGTCGCTTTCATCGAGCAGACGTTTCGGGACGATCAGCGTATTCTTCTGGCCGAGCAATTCGTCGGGAGCGTAGCCGAACATCCGGACGAACTCGTGATTGACCGTCTGAACAACGTCATCCTGGTCTACAAAGAGGATGCCCTCCGGCGAATTCTGGATGAACCGTTCGAGATGGGTCTTACGGATTTCCAGCTCTGTCTCGGCCTGTTTGCGGGATGTAATATCGCGCTGTGCACCCCAGAGCTGTACCAGAACACCTTCCTGGACGATACCGATCAATTGATTGAGGAAAACATGCTCGAGGCCGTCGCGGGTCCTCTCCCAGGATTCCCCATCCGACATTTTGTAACCGAACTTGACAAAATTATGCAATGAGGCGGTCGAACGGCTGCTGTCGTACGTGCTGGAAAGCTCCCAGATCCGTTTCCCAAGCACCTCTTCACGATCCTCAAAGCCGTACATCTCGACAAAGGTCTGATTGCATTCGACAATCCGTGCGTACTCCCCGATCTGACGGACCTGTTCTTCCGGCGGAAGATCGGTCGGGACCGGCTGTTCCAACTGTGCGCACCAGATCCCTTCGGCGCTTTGCTCGACAAATGTTTTGAACCGTTCTTCCGATCGCTGCCACTCCTGTTCCGCACGTCTCCTTTCAAATGTCGACGCGACCGCCCGGACAACAAACTCAAGCACTTCCAGGTCGGATTCGTTGTACGCCTGCTCATCTTTATAATGCTGCACGGCGACAACACCGATCGCCCCCTGATTAGTCTTGAGGGGCGCACCCATCCAGACTGCACAGGGCTTGCCCACCAGTTTGATCTCTCCCTGCTTTTTCAGCGCATCAAATCGCTCTCGATTCAACAGGAGGGCTTTCCCGGTACGTCTCACATAGTCGGTTACGGTATCCTTCTGCAGGGAAATTGGGGGCTGCTTTTCCTGCTCATTTGTGAAGTAGGGGAAGTAATAGGTGCCTGAATCCCTGGCGTACAGAGCGACGTAAAAGTTTGTGGTATCAAAAAGGGTCGCGAGCCGCTGCTGAATGATTCCAATCAGGTCTTCGAGTTCGGAGGTGGCGCTGATCGCTTCGGTCAGCTCCATCAGCTGACTGCGCACACGGTGTCCCTGGCGAAGGTCGGTGATGTCGTGCATGGTCAGGTTGAGCAGGGGCTCGGGAGTGAGATCGACAACGAGCCCGAAGATATCCACATCCCTGCGCACGCCACCATTAAGCTGGTGGGAGGCCGTGAAGGAGCCGGCACCTGTTCCCTGTATTTCACGCAGCCGATGAGCGGTAGGATTGTCCGACGCAAAGAGATCCGTGACACGCTTTTTGCGCAACCTGTTCGGAGAAAGCGAGAAGTAGGTGGCGGCGGAAGGATTCACTTCGAGGATCGTGCCAGAGCGGGGGTGAACGAGCAGACGCACTTGCGGGTCCCTGAAGAATAGGTCCAGGAAGGCGAGGAGCTCCCGGTTCAGCGTCTCCCCCTCGCCACTCAACCCGTCAACATGGACCGACAGCCTGTTCAGCGCCTGTTGAGCCAGCGAGTCTTTCGGGACTGTGCCGGCCATTTCCCTCCTCCTGAAACCAGCTATCGTACAAAATGTTGCCGTGTACTGATTTACGGCACCCCCCGTACAGCAATCAAATCTACTACATCCCTACCGAAACATCACCTCCAGCTCATTTCGACAGAGATTTTCTGTGTTCTCCTGCGATTTCGTGTGTGAATTCAGCGATCAAGACACCCCCATGCGAACTTCGACCTCCAGTCGATCTTGACAATCAGATGTGCCAGAGACTGCTACACAAATTCTTGTGAAGAACCGATTTTCGCAACCCGATTTGCACTCCAATCAGAAATAAGCAGTCTCAACGTAAGTCCCATAAACCTCTTCCATCAAATGCACCATCTCACCCAGGGTGACATCAGCGTGAGCGCATTCGATGAGGAAGGGCATTACATTTTCGCCGCCATCACAGGCTTCACGCAGAGCCTTAAGCGTACGGTCCACTTCCGACTGGTTGCGTGTCATCCGCAGATTCTTCAGCCGGGCAATCTGTCGGTCGGCAACATCTTCCCCGATCTTCAGGATCGGGATTTCGATCCGCTCCTCCGCATCCTTGAAACGGTTAACACCGACAATCACCCGTTCATCACGATCGAGTTCCTGCTGGTGACGATAAGCAGCGCGCGCAATCTCCTTCTGGAAGAATCCGTTCTCGATTCCGGCGACCACACCGCCCATCTCCTCGATACGATGGATGTATTCGAGGGCTTCTTTCTCCAGTTTGTCGGTCATCCATTCGACAAAGTAGCTCCCGCCGAGGGGGTCCATCGTGTTGGAAACACCGGTTTCGTAGGCAATGATCTGCTGAGTCCGAAGCGCGATCTTCACCGCTTTTTCCGAGGGCAAAGCGAGGGTTTCATCCATCGAGTTCGTATGCAGAGATTGCGTCCCGCCCAGTACTCCGGCCAATGCTTCGAGGGCGGTACGCACGATGTTGTTCTCCGGCTGCTGCGCAGTCAGGCTGCAGCCAGCCGTCTGCGTGTGGAAACGCAACAGCCAGGAACGCTCGTTCTGAGCACCGTATCGGTTTTTCATCCGATCTGCATGAATCCGACGGGCAGCGCGAAACTTGCCGATCTCCTCGAAGAAGTCAATGTGACTGTTGAAGAAGTGTGAGATACGTGGTGCAAAGCTGTCAACCGGCAGGCCGCGCTTCATAGTCTCTTCGATGTAGCAGAAGCCATCCATCAGGGTGAACGCCAGCTCCTGCGCCGCGGTCGACCCCGCCTCCCGGATATGATAACCGCTGACTGAGACTGAATTCCAGAGCGGCATTTCACGGGTCGCGTACTCGATGGTATCCACTACGAGCTTGACACTCGGTTCAGGTGGGAAGATGAACTCCTTCTGGGCGATAAACTCCTTCAGAATGTCATTCTGCAGTGTCCCGGCCAGTTTTGACCGTGAAATGCCCTTCCTCTCCGCAGTCGCGATAAAGAACGCCCAGATGATCGCCGCCGGACCGTTGATCGTCATGGAAGTGGTCACTTCGTCCATGTCGATCCCGTCAAACAGGATGTCCATATCCTGCCTGGAAGAAATCGCCACTCCGCACTTACCGACCTCCCCTTCGCTCAGGGGATCATCTGCGTCACGTCCCATCAGCGTCGGGAGATCGAACGCCACCGACAAGCCGGTCTGTCCGTTTTCCAGGAGAAATTTGTAGCGTGCGTTCGTCTCTTCCGGCGTCCCGAATCCGGCGAACTGGCGCATGGTCCAGAGTTTCCCCCGATACATGGTGGAGTGGATTCCGCGCGTGTAGGGGTATTCAGCCGGCCAGGCAAGCTTCGATTTTGGGTCCCAACCGCTCTGCTCGAAGTATTCAGGTCCGACAATGTGAGGCACTTCAGCTGAAGAAACGGTTGTGAAGGCAATCCCATCTTTGCGGTACCTGCCTTTCGGCTTGTACAGCTCCTCCTCCCACCGCTTCCTGTCCTCCTGGTAGCCGGTGTAGGTGCGCTTCCCGTTTCCCCCATTTTCACCCGCTTTATGACTGCTCATGACGAATCTCCTCGTAGAAATCTTCGAGCAGGTTCTGACCCAGTGCATATGGGCTGACCGTCTCGGACAAACCACTCAAACGGCGTGCTTCACGCTCGCCGCTCCAGAGACGTTTGTGCAGTTCATCCTCCACAAACCGTCTGATCTTTGCGGCAACCCGGCTCTGGCGGCGCGCCTCGAGCTGCCCTGTTGTGACAAGATGCTCCGAATGCTGACTGATTGCATCCAGCACCTCATCCACGCCCTCGCCCTTCTCCGCAACAGTTCGGAGAACAGGGGGTTTCCAACCATGTTCCGGGGTTTTCAGGTTCACAGTACTGACCAACTCACGGTAGGCATGGTCAGCGCCATCCCGATCGCACTTGTTCAAAATGTAAACGTCGGCAATCTCCATCAATCCGGCTTTCATAGCCTGGATGGCGTCGCCGGATTGTGGGACAAGCACAACAATCGTTGTATCGGCAGAGTGGGCAATTTCGAGTTCCGACTGGCCAACTCCAACTGTTTCAATGACAACCCGTTTCTTGCCGAAAGCATCCATCAGATCGCAGGCAGCATCCACCCCGACAGCGAGGCCGCCGAGGTGGCCGCGGGTCGCCATGCTCCGAATGAAGACTCCGCTGTCCAGCACAATCGTCTCCATCCGCACACGATCACCCAGTAATGCCCCGCCGGTGAAGGGGCTGGTCGGGTCGAATGCGACAACCCCGACAGGCAGTTCCTGCTTGCGAAAAGCGGCAACAATCCGGTTCACGAGGGTACTTTTACCTGCCCCGGGCGGACCTGTGATGCCGATCCGCCAACCGTCTCCCGTTTCAGGATAAAGTGCGCTTAACAGGTCTGGAATCCCGGGATCACGGTTTTCAACACGCGTGAGCAGACGAGCAAGCGCCCGTCGGTCGCCCTCGCGAAATTGGGAGATGAGAGTGCTGTCCTGGTTGGTCATCGCTTCCGAAGGTCTCAAGCCGGACAAGTACCTGTGAGACAGAAAGAACCCCTTGCCGGACCGCTGCCGGTTTCCAGGCTACCGGGGAGGCAGGAATCTGAATCCGGACCCGTTACGAATAATGCCGCTTGAACTGTGTAAAATCGTTAAATACGAGCGAATTCTCGACTTTTACGAGAACCCCCTCGTCCTCAAACTTCTTGATCACTCTGCTGATCGTTTCACGGCTGGTGCCCGCGATATTTGCGAGGTCACGCTGGAGAGGAAGCTCAGCAATAACCACCTTGCCGCCACGGATCACTCCGATATCCTCAGCAAGCCGTACAAGGGTGGCCCCCACACGACCGCGAGCGTCCTTCAGGGACAGACTCTTAATCTGGAGGTCGCTCCTGCGAATACGGCGAGCCAGTTCTTTCAGCAGTGTGATTGCGATTTGCGGGTATTTCTGGAGCATCTCGAGGAAATCCCCGCGATTCAGCACCCAGAGTTCCACATCGTCCATGCTGGTGACAGTCGCGCTGCGTGGCAAGCCGTCAATAATGGAAAGTTCTCCAAAGAATTCACCCTCGCCGAGGATCGAGAAAATCGCTTCCCCGCCCTCGTTCGAGATACCGCTGATTTTCACTCGACCGCTTTTAATGATGAACATATTCCGGCCGAGGTCTTCCTCAAAAATGATCAGATTGTTTTTTCGGTATCGTTTGATCACCATCAGATCAGCGATCCGTTGAAGGTCATCATCATCCAGTTCAGCGAACAATGGGATGTTCTTCAACATCTGCGCTTCGGTGGATTTATCGCCCCCAGCGCTCATGGCTCCTCCAGAAAACATTTAGCATCTCAGCGATCACTGAACCGCTCAATTGCCTCCCGTATCGCAGGTAGTAAATATCGGCCATCCAGGTCCAGCTCCGCCAATGAATTCGCGAGAACTTTCAGGTTTGTATCGAGCCCTGCCGATTTGTTCAAGATGAGACAGGATTCACCCCGGACACGGCAGGGTCCACTCTTGAAATCCCCGGCGCTGAGTTCTACACGGTCAAACATCGAGCGTGCTGTTTCCAGCAGCAATTCGTACACTTCGGTCCGTTTCAAGGCTTCAGGCTCTGGTTCTTCTGGCGCTGGACAAGGCGAGCGGCCTCTTTCACATCCTGGACACGGTCACGCGGGCAGACAAGCGTCCCCTCCTCCGTTTGCACCACGACCACATCGTTCAATCCAACCACTGCCACGGGCTTGCCTGCCTCTGACAGGATAAAGGAACCATGTGTGTCGAGGGTGACAACAGATCCCCGCACCACATTGTCCAGGTCGTTTCTGCGGCTGGTTCGGAAGACCTCGTCCCAGTTCCCCATGTCGCTCCAGCCGAAATCGCCGGGGACGACATAGGCATTATTCGTGTGTTCCATTACGCCGTAGTCGATCGAGATCGCTTTGATACTCTGGTAAGCACGTTTGACTCGTTCTTCTTCCCCCTCCTGCCCGAGAGCGGACTTGATCTCCATCAGCGCGGCGTACAATTCCGGAACGTAGTCTTCGATTTCCGTCAGAATCCTTTGCGCAGACCAGATAAACACACCACTATTCCAGAGAAACTCGCCCGTTTCGATAAAACGAACCGCTGTCTCTCGATTCGGTTTCTCTGCGAAAGTGACCACACGGTGGATCCCTTCGCGGAAGGCTTCGGGTTCATACTGTATGTAGCCATATCCGGTCTCCGGCCTTGTCGGCGTCACTCCAATCGTGACAAGGCTGTCTGTCTCCATCACAAATTGAATCCCGATTCGCAGCGATTCACGAAAGGAGTCATCATCCGCGATCCTGTGGTCTGCCGGGATCACGACCATGATCGCATCCGGGTCTGTCTGCAGCAGGTTGACCGCACTCAGACCAATGCAGGGACCTGTATTTTTTGCCAACGGCTCGATAATAAAAGCACTCTCATCCAGATCCGACAATTCGTCTGTGATTCCCGGCAGCAGGTCCCGCACGGTCACAATCCGGATGTTTCGCGGATCGATCAGCGGCAGAAGCCGATCCACTGTAGTGCGGATCAGGGGTGTGTCATCATAGAAACGGAGGAGCTGCTTGGGACGTTCCGGAGTGGAGACCGGCCAGAAACGGCTCCCTTGCCCACCGGCAAGGATCGTTGCGTAAATCATTCCATTTCCCTTCCGAAACGTGACTGCATCCTCTCTGCAAGTCACCGGAATATAATTTCTGTGCCACCGCTTTCCCAACGCGCCCGGACATGGATGGTGTCGGTCGACACGACATACGGGTCCGACGGTTTGAACGGATAAGGGTGCCCCGATTCAAACCTCTCTGTCCGGCTCCGATCCAGCCACCCTTCAGCACGCCATCCGCCGGAGGGGATGCCACGGATGTGAAATTCGCCTTCACGTGGCAGGGTGAGCGTCACCGGCAGGTTTGTCGCGGTGACACAACGGAAGGTGAGATGTATCCTTCCCTCCTCCCCGCCCGTGCGAACCACTCCGCTGATCCGGCCAAGTGAATCATCCGGCAGGCTTACAAAACTGAAGGTTTGCAGGCTGTCGAGCAACGAATTGCCCGCGGCATCCCGCATCTGTTCGCCAAACAACTGAAGCTGGAGTTGGCCTCCCTCCGGCAGGTCGGGGAAGGTGTACTCCAATCGTTCCGGGCGGCTCCAGGTATACATCTGATCGAGCGTATCGCGGTCCGGCGTAATCAATCGCACCGCGCCCTCCCCAGCAGTTGACATGCGCTCGCTGAACAGAAGTTGGAGATTGCGTTTTCCTTTGTAGATACGTGACCCTTTGTCAGGGATGAGCCGGACAAGGGTTGGCGGGAAAGTATCCTCCGAGGCACTCTCCAGCAGAGGGACGGTGAAAACCGAATCCACCGCTGACTCTCCACCAAACTTCCCTTCGACACGGAGAAACAACACATCTCCTTCGGGAGGAGTAGTCAGGTGAAGCCGAACAACTGTCGAATCGCCCGGTTTGTACTCCGCTCCAGCAACCTGCACTTCGCTTTCGAGGGAAACCACATTCCAGCTGGTATCCACTTCGACTGAATCGGGCTTCGGCAGCAACATGAACCGACCGTCGATCACACTGGGAGCGGGATCAAATTTGATCTCGAGGATGTTCCTCAACCTCGCTGAAACCCGCATGGGAGCAGGCGACTTTCGAGGCGGGGCGGCAACAAGTACCAGGTAGGCTCCCTCGGCGAGGGTGTCTTGTGAGACGGTGACATCCTTCGCGGGAACTGCGATCGGCTCCAGCCAGGGCGTGTGAAGTCGGCTGCGATCCTGATCCTTGTACGCGAAAACTCGCCAGATGCCGGGAGTGAGATGCTGCAAACGCCAGGAGCCGTCCGCTCCCGCCTGGGTTGCGGCATCCGGAAGGTCAACTGCCGGATTGGGGTCGACCACTCCAGTTGTATCGCGCCTCTCATCCAGACGATACCCGACCACATTCCACCCCTGGGAGCCGCCATCAACCTTCAGATAGCCGCTGATCCGTCCACGGTCGAGTGAATCGCCGGTAGAGAAGGCGAGGTAGAAGGCATCGGTCAGTTTGTTCCCTCGCAAGTCGCTGAGGTCTGTACCCAGTGTCAGGACGTAGGTACGGTCCTCACTCAACTGGGGGTCGAATAGCAGCGTCAGGGATTTCCCCTTCCATTTCGACCTCACACGACCCGGAGGGGGTGGCGAGAGCGAGAATGCAGGGAGAAGGGTCTCGCGTTTGACAGTCTCGTCAAAGAGAATTTCAACCGCAATGTCTAAAGGCACACGGGTACTTTCATGTGCGGGGATAGTGCTGATCACCACTGGCGGACGTTTGTCGACATCCCCCCCAGGAGGGGGACCCATCTTCGCACAACCGATGAGCAACGGGATCAGCACAAGCTGGAGGATCAGGAATCGTTTGAGCATCAACACAAAGGTACACCTGTCGACCCGCAGGTACAACCATCCCCCGTTCGCCATACCGCGACTCGGAAAGAGGGGACCATGTCGCAGAGTTACCCGGTAGAATGCCCTGTCGATCAGCTCCCGCTTTGTGTTTCTTGTCCATCACCTGCCGGCATGCTACCTTCAAACCATCCCGTGGAGGTGGCATGAAGACTCCGGATGGCAGGCCAATTGAGTGGTACAGTCAATGGTTTGACAGCACCTATCAGAAGCTCTATCGTCACCGCGACTGGTCAGAGGCGCGCTGTTTCGTCGATTGGATGAGAAACTACCTTTCGAATGAGGCGAGCGAGGGAGTTCTGGATCTCTGCTGTGGCGCGGGTCGGCATGCCTGGTTGATGGCTTCACTGAACCGTTGGCCGGTGGTTGGCCTTGATCTTTCCAGACATATGCTGACGCACGCCATCCGTGAGAACCAACCTCCAGGCAGCGCGAAACCTCAGTTTGTCCAGGGCGATCTCAGATGCCTTCCCTTTGCTCCCGGGAGCTTCGGGATGGTGGCGGTTCTCTTTACCAGTTTCGGTTATTTTGCCACGGACAGGGAACATCTTTCAGCTCTCGAACAGATACAGCCACTCCTTCGGCCCGGTGGAGTGCTCCTGCTCGACCTGCACAACCTTCGTCCGACTCTTGATGATCTGGTGCAAAGCGATGAAACTGAAATCGAGGGGGCGCGTGTGATTCAAACTCGTTCCTACGACAGGGAAACAAAACGAATCGAGAAACGGATCGAGATACAATTCAACATATCGCCGCCCAGGGTGATCCGTGAGTCCGTGAGGATTTTCGCCCCCGATGAAATCGATCGGCTGATTCGAAATGCCGGGTTCAGCCCGGCGAAATGGATCGGGAGCTACAGTGGCGACCCCTTCCTCCCTGCCTCCAGTGAACGCATGATCCTGATCGCGAGAACCGACGCATGAAAACCATCCCGTTATCCGAGTTTCCCGGCACACCTCAGCTTGTCATCCATGCTATCGAAGGATCTGGGCAGATCGAGTACGGTTTCCCGGTCGAAGCATCCCCTGCCCTCTGGGCGGAGAAGATCAAGGTTGAATCGAAAATCAACCGCCCTCGCGACGAAGTCGCCGACTCCATGCTCTGGAATGGAAAACGTGACTCCATCCCGAAGGCTGCCATGGACAACATCGACGCCCTTCGGAAGCCGGATACGCTTGCCGTTGTCACTGGTCAGCAGGTTGGTCTGGCGGGTGGCCCGATGCTGACGCTCTATAAGGCATTAACCACCATCGCCCTCGCGAAGAAAATGCAGTCTGAGACCGGGATACGCACTGTGCCGGTCTTCTGGATGGCCACCAGCGACCACAACCTGCCCGAAACTGCACAGATCCACTGGATCAACCTGGAAAATCGACTTGCCGGGTATCGCGCGCAGGGACAGCAGAACAAGGTTCCGGTAGGCACGTTAAAACTGGGTGGCATCGCAGAAGAGATGATGAAGGGGTTGCGCAGCGATCTACCTGACAGCGAGTTTAAAAACAGCCTCCTGGACCTACTCGAAGAGAGTTACAGACCGGACACAAGCTTCGCAGAGGCCTTCAAGCGACTGGGCTACAAAATCCTCGGACCCCTCGGGATGGTCCTGTTCGACCCTGAGGATCCGGGGGTCAAGGCTGCCTCCCGCCCGTTTTGGGAACGCGCCGCAGATGACGTGGATGAGCGGCTGAAAACCCTCGCCGCTCGTTCTCGCGCCCTGCGTGACAGTGGGTACCAACTTCAGGTCCCGGTCGAATCTGGTCGACCAGCGATCTTCCTCCTTGAAGATGGGCAGCGCAGAAAAGTCGTTCTCGAGGGCAAGGCGCGCCGGGCCAGCAGCGACATTATCCTGCCCCGAGATGAGCTGCTTCGTGTCGCGCGGGAAGAACCGGAGCGTCTCTCCGCCGGGGTCACGACCCGCCCACACCTCCAGGGTTACCTCCTGCCGACCGCAGCTTATATCGCCGGACCGCACGAGATGGCCTACTGGACGCAGCTTGCCGGCTCATTCGAACGGTTTGGGCTAACCGCACCAGCCGTTATCTCCCGTGCAGGGTTCACCCTTGTCGAGAACAAGGTGCAGAAACGGCTCGACAAGCTGGGCATGGAAGCGGAACAGTTCCTGCATGACCCGAGGGAGATCACCCATCGCCTGTTGCAGGCTCACCAGGACGATCGTGCCGAAACGCTCTTCCGCGAAATCGAAGAGAGCGTTCGTTCTACAGAGTTGAGCCTGCTCAAGCTCACGGAAATGAGCGACTATACGGGGCTGCAGAGTGCAGTCGACAATGCCTACCGTAAAATTGGCTACCAGCTTGACAAGCTGAGAGGGCAGTTCGCCGAGAAGTTGAGACGGCAGAACAGCGATCTGATCAACCACCTCGAGCGGCTCGCCACCCACCTGCGTCCTGCCGACCGGCCACAGGAACGAGTGCTCACTCCATTCTACTATTTCGCTCGATATGGTTTGAGCTTGCGGGATGGATTACTTGAGAAGTGCATCGACGTAACAGGAAAACACGCGTTTGTCGCGATTGAGGAGTTGGTTCCATGAGTGTGGATGTTCTTGCTTTCGGACCGCATCCGGATGATGTGGAGCTTTTCTGCGGAGGAACGGTCCTGAAGTTGGTCGACAAGGGTTACTCAGTTGGTCTCGTAGATATGACTCGTGGCGAAATGGGGACACGTGGCACCGCCGATGATCGGGCAAGTGAAGCGGAGGAAGCCGCTCGTATCCTCGGTGTAACGTTTCGTGAGAACCTGGAACTGCCCGATGGTGGACTTAATTCAAGGGAACCCGCCCACCAGAAAGCGGTTGTGGAGGCGATTCGCAGGCACACTCCCGGCCTGGTGATCGGCCCCGCCGCGATCAACCGTCACCCGGACCATCTGCAAGGTGCATCACTCGTGCAGGATGCCGTCTTTCTCTCATTTGTCGGGAAATACCCCAGCGATCTGCCCCGCCACAAGGTGAAGGCTCTGATGAGTTACCCCATGTGGTGGCACCCTGAGGCGGACCTGATTGTCGATGTGAGTGAGGTCTGGAAACGGCGGATGGAGGCGCTTCACGCTTACCGCACCCAGTTCCATTCACCCGGGGTTTCCGGACCGGACACTCATCTTGCATCGGAACGTTTCACGGAATGGGTCGAGGGACGTGGCATCCAGTTTGGCGCGATTATCGGCGTGAGTCGTGGCGAGCCCTTCCTGCTGCAAAATGCCGTCCCTGTCGATGATCCGATGGCATTGCTTGTGAACGGCGCAGGAATTGTGAACGTATGAGCGCGAATTCAGCCCCCTTGAAAATTGGAATCGTCTGCTACCCCACTCCAGGTGGAAGCGGTGTGGTGGCGGTCGAGTTGGCGCACGAACTCGCGAAGCGCAATCACCAGGTGCATGTGGTGAGTTATGCCGCACCGCTCCGCCTGAACATGTTCATGAAAAACATTCACTTTCACAGGGTGGATGTCCCGCAGTACCCCCTCTTCGAGTACCCCCCGTATAGCCTGGCCCTCGCGACAAAACTTGCGGAGCTGATCTGCAGGCTCGATCTGGATGTCCTGCATGTCCATTATGCCATCCCGCACGCTGTCTCCGGCTGGCTGGCACGTAAGATCAGCGGCAAACAAAATGTCGCGCTGATCACAACCCTGCATGGCACGGATATCACCATCATTGGAACCGACCCCGCTTACCTGCCGGTGACCCGGTTCTCGCTTGAAGTGTGCGACGCTGTCACAGCGGTGAGCGATTGGTTGAAAAACCGTGTTCGTGAAGTGCTTGAGTGCGATTGCGGCACTCAGGTCATACACAATTTTGTCGACGGCTCCCGTTTCAAACCGCACAAAACCGAGCTGGAAGACCGCTTGAAGAATGGCGATAAGAAGCCTGTATTGATGCACATGTCGAATTATCGCCCCGTAAAGCGAGTCATGGATGTCGTTGAGACCTTCCTGAAAGTCCGTGAGTCGATCCCGGCGACCCTTGTGATGATCGGGGATGGTCCGGATCGTGCCGAAGCTGAACAGAGGCTCGCTCGATCCCCCTATCCGGATGATGTTCACTTCCTTGATCCGCAGGCCAGGAGTGAAGAGCTTTTTCCAGCAGCAGACCTCTATCTTCTGCCATCGAACGCCGAGAGTTTCGGACTGTCGGCTCTTGAAGCGATGGCTTGTGGAGTCCCGGTGATCGGCCTCGAAGCCGGTGGTCTCACTGAAGTTGTTACACATGACTATAACGGCTTTCTCCTCCCGGTCGGGGATATCGACAGCATGGCCCGGGCCGCCCTGTCACTCCTGACGAATGGCAGGCGGTACAAGGAGTTTTCAAAGCGTGCGAGGACGGCGGCGCTGAAACGATTCGCACCGACATTGATTGTCGAGCAATACGAGCAGCTTTACCGTGAAGCACTGGACCGTGTCATTGCAGAGGGACCTCGCAAAGACCCGTCGATGCCAGGTATGCCCTGCGATGACTGAGTGCCAGGTATCTCTGACGGCACCTGACAGAAGCAATAGACTTTCAAACGGACATAGAGAAAAGAGACTAAGATGAATGCTCACATTTTTCGCCAGTACGACATCCGTGGAGTGGTCGCGGATGACCTGACACCCGATGTAGTTGAACTGATCGGACGCGGTTTTGCCTCCTGGGTGCGTGAGGAAGGCGGACAATCCCTCGCCCTCGGCCGTGATGGTCGGCTGACTGGGCCAGCTTTGCGAGATGCCTTCGTGCGTGGCGCCAGGTCGGCAGGTGTCAATGTCATCGACATCGGAATGGTACCTACCCCCCTGCTCTACTTCGCATTGTATCACCTGAAGCCGGATGCTGCGGTACAGATTACGGGAAGCCACAACCCCCCGGAGTTTAATGGTTTCAAGATGATGATGGGGAAAAGGACCGTGTTCGGTGACATGATCCAGGATCTGCGGGTTCGAATCGAGCAGCAGAACTTCTCCTCAGGATCGGGCGAATACCGTGAGCTGGACGTTGTCGAGGATTACCTGGCACACATCACCTCAAATGTGAAACTGAAGCGCCCCGTGCGGCTTGCCCTCGACTCCGGCAATGGAATCGCAGGCGCAGTCGCACCCGATTTGTTCCGCCGTCTTGGGTGCTCACCCGTGGAGCTGTTCAGCGAGGTGGATGGCACCTTCCCCAATCACCACCCGGACCCTACAGTCGAGGAAAACCTGGCAGACCTGCATGATGCAGTCCTGTCGCAAGGTTTGGAGTGTGGTGTCGCATTCGACGGCGACGGTGACCGAATCGGCGTGATCGACGACACGGGGGCGATCCTTTGGGGCGATCGGCTCCTCGCCCTCTACTCGCGATATGTTCTGCGTGACTTCCCGGGTGCGACGGTGATCGGAGAGGTCAAGTGCTCGAAAGCCCTCTATGATGACGTTGCACGTCACGGCGGCAAACCCCTCATGTGGAAAACCGGCCACTCGTTCCTGAAGGCGAAACTGCAGGAGACCGGGGCGAAAATCGCCGGCGAGATGAGCGGGCACATGTTCTTCAATGACCGCTACTTCGGGTATGATGACGCCCTCTACGCAGCCGTCCGACTCGCGGAAATTCTGGCGAACGAAGGCAAGCTACTCTCCGAGTTGCTCAGCGACCTCCCCGTACTTCCGGTCACCCCTGAGCTGCGTGTCGATTGCCCGGACTCAATCAAATTTGACGTGGTCGCCGAAGTCGCCGCACATTTCAAGAGCCGCTATAACGTTGTCGACATCGACGGTGTCCGAGTCAACTTCGACAAGGGCTGGGGCCTTGTCAGGGCGAGCAACACTCAGCCGGTGCTGGTGATGCGTTTTGAAGCGGAAACCGAAGCCTTGCTGGACGCCTATCGTGCCGAGGTCGAAGGTGTTGTTGCCCAGGTACGTGACAGGATCGGCTGATCTGCGATGATGTCCCTCAAGGAAGCAAGGCGCTGGTGCGGGAACTTCGCCCGATCCCATTACGAGAATTTTGCGGTGACCTCCTGGTTCCTGCCGCATTCTCTTAGAGTGGGATACCTCACCCTTTATGCCTTTGCAAGAGGGGCGGATGACCTGGCGGATGATTCTCGTCCCGATGCCCCCGGGGAATCGGTAAGGGCTCATCGGATCGACAACCTGCGCCGCTGGCGGGAATGGCTCCAGGACGCCTATGCGGGGAGACTGCTCCACCATCCCGCTTTCATCGCACTTCGCCCCCTCATCCTCAAATACGTGATCGAACAGGAGCTGTTCGAGAGGATGATCGCGGCGTTCGAGCAGGATCAGCGTGTATCACGGTATCGAAGCTGGGAGGATCTCCTGGCCTACACGGAGGGTTCTGCCAATCCGGTCGGACGCTGGGTCTTGCGTCTGCATGGCTACCATGATCCCGACCTTGACCGGTACTCGGACAGCATTTGCACAGCCCTCCAACTTGTCAATTTCCTCCAGGACTGTCGTGATGACTACCTTGACCGTGACCGCATCTACCTTCCAGCCGAGGACCTGGAGCGATTCGGGGTAAAAGAACAGGATTTCACGACAATCCCCACACCGCAGAACCTCCGGCGACTGCTTCGCTTCGAGGCTGCCCGAGCGGAGCGTCTGTTCATCGAAGGGCTACCCCTCCTCGAACGGGTTCAACCGAGTCTGCGGCGTCAGCTCATCCTGTTTCACGGAGGGGGACGGGTTGCATTGCACCAGCTCAAGCGTGCAGATTACGACATTTCATCGGGTCGGATACAGGTTCGACCCGTTCAGAAAACCGCCTTGATCGTTCGAGCGTTATCTGGGAGACCCCTGTGAGGCATTTGGGAAGCGCTTACGGTTACTGCAAAGAGGTGGTGCGACGGTCGGCGGGTAACTTCTTCCTCGCCTTTCAACTGTTGCCGAGGACCAAACGGTATGCGATTTACGCCGTCTATGCCTTTTGCCGCGCTGCGGATGATGCCGTTGACGAGCTGCCCGACCCCTCCCTGCGCCGCTCCGCTCTCAGCCTGGTCCGAAAAACACTCGAACGTGTCTACCGTGGCAATCCCAGAACCCCCCTGGAGGTGGCACTCGCGGATACCGTGGGCAAGTATCGTCTGACAAAGAAGTACTTTGACGATCTTCTCATCGGTATGGAAGGCGACATCGAGCGGGTGGCGCTCGACAAAATGAGCGAACTGGACGAATACTGCTATCGTGCGGCTGGGACGGTTGGTCTACTCTGCCTCGAAGTGTTCGGCGTAGCGGGCGACGCGGCACACAAGTACGGCCTTGCGCTGGGGCGCGCCCTGCAACTGACCAATGTGATTCGCGACCTGCGCAGCGATGCGCAGATGGGACGATGCTATGTTCCGCGCGAACTGCTGGACCAGCATGGTGTAACACCCGAGGACATAGCCGAGGGACGAGGAGGATCAGCCTTCGAAAACCTCGCCCACAGCTTGATCGGACTCGCAAAAGCAGCCTACGAAGAAGCCGAGAAGCACCGTCCGCGTTCGGCTGCGGCACGGCTGATCACCTCAGAGGCGATGCGACGAGTCTACCATGCGCTGCTGCTGAAAATCGAACAGGATCCGCACCAGGTGCTGCGGGGCCGTGTATCGCTCTCACCCTGGCGGAAGGCTGGGGAAGTGGTCGCCGCGCTCTCCCTCGTACGCTGATCAGCCGAGGGAAAGTCTGCTGAACAGCAGCGAGAACAACACAGCGAAGATCAAGGCTGGAAGGAAATTCAGTACCTGTATTTTCAGCAGATTCAGAAGTTTGAAAGACAGACCCAACAGCAGTACACCACCCACAGCGCTGATTTCCTGTACCATGGCGTCAGGCAGAAGCTGGCTGAGCCCCACACCGACCGCGGTCCAAAGCCCCTGGTAGAGAAGCAACGGTAGTACGCTGAACAGCACTCCCACGCCGAGAGTGGCTGCCAGCGCAATCGCAGCGAATCCATCCAGCACAGATTTCGCAAGCAACAGGCTCATCCCGTTCCCCATCCCCTCCTCCATCGCGCCAAGGATGGTTAAGGGACCCATACAGAACAGGAGAAACGCGGTGATCACCCCTTCGCTGAATCGACCGTCCTGAACCGAGAATATCGTCCGAAGCCGCTCTGCGACTCGGGTGAGGGACGCCTCGATTTTCAACCACTCGCCAGTCACCCCCCCGGCAAGCACACTGAGGATGAGCACAAGCGCATTCACACTCTTCAGCGCCATGGAGACACCGAGAAAGAGTGTGATCAGGCCAAGCCCCTGGAAAGCGATGTGCCGGTATCTCTCCGGGAGACGATTGTGAACCATCAGCCCGACAGCGCCGCCCACCAGGACTGTGGCTGTATTGATCAGGGTTCCAAGCAAACAAGCCTCCCTGCAAATTCTGGAAATCGTGCAGTATCAACCGGTTCGGACCGAAGAGAGTCCTGCAACAAACGATGAACCTCCGATTTTGTATAATCTATCACTGTAGCCACTACTTCGGAGCTTATCTGGCACTATTCAAGCGAAAACCGGTGGTGATCCTTATCGTCTGCACCGCCAATATCACACGGAGCCCCTATTTCGCGGGGCGTTTACGTTCAGAGCTGCTCGAATCGGGTATTACCCCCCGCAGGATCCCGGAAATTCTCTCCGCCGGTATCCATGCAGTCCCTGGAATCCCGGCCCACCCTGTGATCCAGACCATCGCACATCTTCGTGGCTTTGCTCTGGGCTACCACAAGTCTACTCCTGTTACCGAAGAGCTTACAAATCGTTCGACGGTTATCCTGACGATGGAACAACAGCATGCGGAGCGATTGGCAAGTAAGTTTCCTGCCGCGCAGGGAAAGCTATGGACAGTTCTCGGGTTTGGAAGAGAGGGTGAGTATGACGGTCCATTGGACATCGAAGATCCGACGGGCGGCCCGGTTGAGGGATTCCAGACGTTTGCGAACCTTGCCGATGCCCAGGCGATGCGAATTCGGCGCTTCCTGAAAAAGCATCCGCTCTGACTGGCCCGTTAAACAGCTGATGAAGCTGACGAATCGGTTTGTTCGACTCGGATGAGTGGAACGTTTCATCTACCTCGGTTCAGGATGTGGTTGTGGCGGGGGCAACAGCTTCATCCTTCCCCTCCGGCTCCACCGATGGCTGCGGAATGGGGTGAACACCCCAACCATTGTCGTGCAGTTCCGCTCGCAGTTGACGCAGGCCATCCACCATTCTTTCGGCAATCGACATGTACACTTCGCGGCGGTCGCCCTGTTCGTAAAGGTCGCTCATGTCGATCGGTTCGCCGACCAGTATCTCGACCCGTTTGCCAACACGAAGCCGATGTGATCCGATGGGGAGAAGGTCCTGTGTCCCCTCGTGGTAGACCGGAACAATCTGAGCTTTCGACTGGTAAGCCAGCCTCCCTACACCCACTTGTCCTTTTCCGATGTCCCCACTGCGCGACCGTGTCCCTTCCGGGTAGATATGCACAATCGAGTCGTTTTGGAGCAGCTCTTTCAACCTCGTCATTCCGGGTTGAAAAACACCGTGACCCCGTGTGAGGGGGATACACTGCGCCTTCTGCATGAACCAGCCGATGATCGGCCCGAGGAAGAAGTTCTTTTCCTCCGGAGCGTGCCAGGGAAAGCTTTTCAGGTCGGTAACACCCATGGGGAGGTAGAGCATGGAGTCGATGAAAAAGTCATCGAACATGGTGAGATGATTGGTAATGAGCATATAGGGGCGTTTTGTCTTGCGGAGCCTGGAACGATAATGTACGCGGGTTTTATTGAAAAACTTGAGGTAAATCACACTGGGAAGCGCAACCCCCATCTGAACAAGCCAGGAGAGAGCTTTGTTGATCGGCCCGCGGGTCCATTTGCGCATCTGGACAAGCCGAGCTTCCACCTCTTCGGCGGTTTTTGCAAGACGCGGGCTGCGTCCAAGCTTTTTGAAACTGTCAAAATGAAGCATTGCTGGTTACCTGGCTCTCTCGTTTGCTGCGGTATCCATCCACTGGAAACCCCGGTGAATGATCCGCGCACCCGGATAATAATGCATCAACAGCCGCTGTGCATCCCATCCCCGCCCGGCGAGAGTCGCGGCGCCAAGCTGACAGAGCCCGACTCCATGCCCCCAGCCGATCCCCTCAATGGTTACTCCTTCACCTGACCTGTACGTCAGCTTGAATGCACTGCTCGGCAAATGCGTATCTGAAAGCAGGCGGCGGATGGCAAGTTCACGACCGACCACGACACTTCCATTCGTTCCATTGACCTTGAGGTAGCGGATCCGGCCCGATACGCCATACTCCAGCGGTTGAAAGGACTCGAATTTCCCCAGGTCACGGCCCGTGCGGCTCGTAATGAGCGCACTGAGCTGCTCCTCGGAAAGTTTCCGACTCCACCTGTAAAGCTGCTCCATGTCACGGCAGGAGTCCGGATAAGGCACCGCCTTTGGGTTACAAGCCGCCCATTCGGGGGGATGTGCGAGGAAGCGGTCGAGCGTCAACTCACCCGCCTGGTTGCCGATCAGGGTCTCCGCCTCCCGCGCCTCGTCGAGCGGCCCGCAGGGAACAGGCTGCAGGTAGGGAATGTCCTCGTCATCCCAGGCGACATGGTAATGGTCCGCAATTCCACCGCAGCTTTTTGCGTAGCGAGCATCCGCCACCCGATTGCCATAGGCGAGGAGCTGCCCCTCCACCCTGGCGAGGGCCATCTTCGCCGTGTTGCCCTCCCTGCCTACCCCCTGGTAACACTGGCAGTGATCGTCATGACAAAGCTCGAACGCCTCTCCGAAATGGTGGCGTCCACGTGTCGCCAGCACCGTTGACCGGGCGGCCACAGACTGGGCGGCGAGTGCCTCGACAGGCCAATCGGGACGCATTTCACTACCAAGAACGGCTGCCAGGTAGGTGTCCAGTTCCACCTCGTTAACTGCAGTCACCCCTGCTCCGTCGGCAACAACTTCCAGATCGCCCCTGAAGGAAAGCGTTTCACGGTGATCCCAGTGAAAATCGATGCCGATACGGACATCCGACAACCGGAACAAAGCCTTCTCGTCCAGCGGTCGAATACGCACCGGTGATGCCAGGACGTGGGATTCGCCATTCCCGAGACGCAGCAGCAGGGTTCCACCCGATGGCGGAGTCAATCGGATCGGGTCCGGGGCGAGCAGCTGATCCTTGTACTTCTTCCATCCGGCCGGTCGTTCACGGTCGGCCAGAAGGGGCATTTTGTCGTAGACGTCCCGTCCAAGCTGGACAGCCTGGCTTTCGCTCGCTTCATCACCCGTGACGACTGCGTAGGAATCGCTCTTCAACAACCCACTGCGGCCCCATTCCACCTCCCGCCCGAGCTGAATTACTCTGCACGCTACACCATGTGCCTTGTAGGTTCGGGCGAGCAAAGCGGCTTTTTCGGGGTCCGTAAACGTTTGCAAGCGCTGCCCGAAGCGAGGTGCCTGGGATGGATCGTGTACGTTCGCTTGCAGGCTGGTGTCAGCGAGATGATGAGTCTGACCGTTGCCATCTGTAACAGAGAACCTGCCATCGAGGAATGCCTGGATTCCCTCCTCGCGTATCCGTAAGCCGATCCTGACTGTGACATCCCCACCCGCCATCAGACGACCTCATTTATTTTTGAACCGAGGTCGCTGCGAGGTGATCGTCCTCCAATCCCGATCTCTTCGGATTTCCGGAAGAAGGCACGCAGCATGACAATCAGGAGCACAAGGCAGGGGAGTAGCACAAGCGGCGATACATGACCACCGGCCTCGTACCAATCCGGAGTTTCGGAATAGAGGTTCGCGGCGATCAGTCCGGCGGAGTTGTTGGCGGCATGAACAAGGATCGGCGGCAGGATCGATTCCGTCCGCCAGGCCATGGCACCCATCACAGTTGCCATCAGGAGAATCGGAATCAACCAGTAAACATTAAAATGATAAACCGCGAAAAGCGCACTCGCAACCAATACACCTGAGGTCACGCCGCGTCGCGTTTCGAAGTAGCGTTGAAAGAAGCCGCGAAACAGCACTTCCTCGCCGATCGGAGCGATCAGGGCGACTGTGATCCCGATGGTCAAAAAATCGCCGAGGGAGTTGAGCTTCATCAGCCGTTCGATTCCCATCAGCATGTCGGCCGGCATGGGCAGCACAAAGTCCATCAGCCGTCCCAATTCATCGCCAAGGATGCTGACAGTCAGTCCGATCCCGAGCGAGAGCAGGATCAAGGTTGGTGGCACCCCATGCAGGCGGAGGTGTGTCCGGTACGAAAGCCCCCGGTTCCGCAAAAAGAGGAACACCGGAACCACCAGCAGCCCTTGCACGATCATCGCCATCGCTTTCAGGCTTATGGGCAGGGATGCCATCCCACCCTCTGCGAGAGTGGCAATATCCTTCGCGCTGAGTGCTTCTCCGCTTCGACTCATGATCAGGATGCCGATAAATGTGACCAGGACCGCGCCAGCAAATAGGATCAGTAATGTCGCGAGGATGACACGCAAGACATCCGTTCCGCTGATCGGGTAGTCGTCGTTCTGAGGAGGTGGTTGCTGCGATTGCCCAAACATCAGGTTTCCTTCCCGGGATTCTGCGTGTAACGGTCCAGGAGAACCGTGCCTGCCATGGCGACATTCAGCGAATCGACCGGCCCAAGCCGTGAGATCGCCACTCGACGGTCGGCGAGATCGACCAGGGCCTGCTGGATGCCATGGGGTTCGCTGCCGAGTAGCAGAATGATGTTCCCCTTCTCACCCGCAGGTGCGACAGGTTCGTTATCCGGTTCGAGCACCGCGGCGTGCAGTCGTGCCCCCGCCGCCCTGGCACGCTGGATCGTCTGGACGAGATCAACCGGCTGGCAGGTACGGAGGTGGAGATGTGCAGACATGGCAGCACGGAGCACTCTGGGATTGTACAACTCAGCCGTACCCTCGCCCAGCCAGACCTCCTTGATACCGTAAAACGCGGCTGCACGGAGCAATGTACCCACATTTCCAGGGTCGGCCACTCCATCGAGCGCTAAAACGAGGGAATCGGAAACCGGAAGTGATGGGTCAACACGCACTGTACAGGCGAGGACAGCGATCAGCGGGGGTGTCGCCTTCAGATCACTCAGCTTCCCCATCTCATCCTGATGCATCTCACGTGTGGGCACCCCCCTCTCGAGCACCAGGTCGAGCACAGTGCGGTCCGGTTCACGCAGGCGTGCGCGCGGATCATGGATCACTCCAGCCAGCTGCCCACCGAGAAGCAGTGCGTCTTTCACCGCAGCGGCACCCTCAAGGAGATAATACCCGTACTCCTGGCGGTATTTCTTCGAGGTCAGCTTCTGTAGTGTGGCCTTGCCAAAAGGCCATTCCGGCTGCCCGCTGCTGCGAGACATTGTATCCCTCGTCACCTGAAACACAGGCAGCAAGATACGCCTGCCTCATGCTGAGGAAAAGCCTTTTGCAACTTGCGCTGCTTCTGGCACCCTCGATGGTCCGTTTGTTTCGAAAGGCTTCAGGCAGGTTGCCATTCACCCACTCCACGCCGACGGAGGCAGATCACGGCGAGAATCCTGTGTCAGTTCCTCTTGTTGTCGGAATCTTGAGTACCTATGTTCCGAACGATTGCAACGAGAGGTGATCATGAGAGATACCATGACGATTCGTACTCTGGCGATTGGCTTTCTGACCATGCT
>Ga0068714_10000555_pt1 | contig 69614 bp, 56 predicted proteins | sample MTBNYHSulfiMetaG_FD_62988 | JGI IMG/M metagenome (GOLD analysis project Ga0068714, IMG submission 62988) | Enrichment culture microbial communities from rom New York Harbor, USA that are MTBE-degrading - MTBE-NYH (New York Harbor Sulfidogenic)... | ecosystem: Environmental > Aquatic > Marine >...
TCTTCCGGCTCAATCCTTCACTACTTTTTCCAGATCGCCTTGCTCTCAGGGTTAGGCGAGGGCTTGGGCAGTGTCGCTTCCCGATCCGCCGCCTCCAGCATCAGTTCGACCGCTTTGTCAATCTGTGGGTCACGGTCATTCATCCAGTCTGCCGGGGTTTTCTGGACCAGGTAGTCAGGGATGCATCCATTGCCTTCCTGGTTCAGGTTGTTTCGCTCTGGTGTGACAGAAGTGTCACCACCCCAGACATACCAACCTCGCATGGGCATACGGATCCAACCGCCGTCGAGAGTTGACCAGCCGCTGGTCGAAATCACGTTCCCGCCTGTGGTATTGCCGATCACAGGTCCGCGGCCGATTGTCTGTATTGCGTGACTGAAGATTTCCGCATTCGAGTAGGAGCCCTCGTTGCAGAGCACCGCTATCGGCTTTTCCCAGCGATAGAGCGGATAACGGTCCTGCGGGTAGCCGACCTCGCCGTCACGTGCGATTGTGTAGGCGTGTACCGGCTGCGTGAGGATGGTCAGCAGGTAATCGGTCGTCCAGCCGCCGCCATTATTGCGGACGTCGATGATCAACGCCTCCTTGTCATCGGCTGCGGCATAGAGGTTCATCTCGAACCTCTCAACTTCACCCATCCCCATCGCCCGGATGTGCAGGTAGCCTACACGGTCCGAAGAGGCCGCTTCGACCCGGGCGCGGTTCACCTGCTCCATTTCATCATAGAGCAGATCACGGATGGTGGAGTAATTGACCGGCAGAATCTCCAGGTCAACCGTCTGCTTTGCGCCGCGCAGCAGGATGACCTCGGTGGGGACACCGGAACGCATCTCAAGGGCGGCATAATAGTTCTGCTGCCTGGAGACAGGTCGGCCGTTCACAAACTTCAGGATGTCGCCAGGCAGGATGCGGGATTTCTCACGATCCGCCGGAGACCTGGGGATCACTCGCGAAACCTTGAGTCCATCGCCCGTATGGGCGGCGTCAAACTCAAGGCCGAGGTAGCCGTCTGGCGCGGGACCGTTGTCCGAGGATCGCTCGGGGTAGTACCCCATGTGACTCGCGTTGACTTCCCCGATCATCCAATTCAGGATATCCTCGAAGTCCCGCTCATGTCCGGCGAGTTTTGCCCATTCATAATACTTGGCGTGCTTCGCCGCCCAGTCGATGCCGTGCATCGCGGGGTCGTAGAAGGTGGCGCCGAGGACTCGCCAGCCCTCGTCCAGGATCTGCAACCGCCGTGCGGGTTTGTCAATCGTGATCCTTGCAGAGAAGTCGGTGCTGCTGCTCTTGCCGCCATCCATGCCGACGGAGTTGGGCTTGCCGCTCTTGAGATAATGGAAGGTCTTGTTTTCGGGGTCGAAAATGATTGCCTGCGGACTGGTGCCGCCGCTGGTCACCGCTTCCATCTCTTCACCGAAACGGTTCACACTGTAAAGGTCGCGTTTCTCGGAAATGGATGCAGTGAAGAACAGTTTGTCACCCATCGGGTGGATGGCCACCATGTACTCGCCGCCCGGGAGGGATGTCATCCGCCTTGAGCGAAGGTGGATGTCTTCAAAATCGATTTTGACCGTCAGCTGATCCTCTTTTGCATCCTCTTTCTTCCCCTTCTTGTCCTTGCTCTCATCATCGCTCGCATTGGATTTCTTCTTCTTGTCCCTGGTCTTCTCATAAATGGTCCACTCTTCCTTTGTCATCTCATCGTCGGCACGTGTGAGGTAGACCATGTAGATGTCGGCCTGGTTGCCGTGACGGTTTGTGTTCCAGGCGAGCATCCTGCCGTCCTGAGACCAGACCGCGTTGTAATCGTTGTCCGGGTGCTGGCTGACATTGACTGGTTTGCCGGAACCGTCGCTCGGGCGAATCCAGACATCATTGTTGAAGTTTCGATCTTCAACCGTATAGGCAAACCATTTGCCGTCGGGGGACCACTGGACATCCGGAGCCGCCCAACCGGTAGAGATCACCTTGTCGCCAGAACCGTCCGCCTTCATCACGTGGAGATCGCCATTGCCCAGGATGTAGGCGAGACGGTCCCCGGAAGGTGACCAGACCGGTGAACTCGCGGCTCTGCTGCCATCGGTCAACTGGATGATCTTGTGCTTTTTCGCCAGGCGGAGGTTCGACTCGGTTGGATCATCCGACACAAGAAGGCAAAGAACCTTGTCACCGAACCTGTCTGTGACAAAGGCGAGCGTGTCTCCACTACCGGGGCGGAAGGTGATTTCCTCTTCACGGGAGGATGCGGGGACAGCGACAGCCGCACGTCCGCCCAGATCGCGATTGACAAGGACAATCTCTCCTTCGACAATCAACGCGAGTTCTTCGCCATCACTGGTAACGGATATCTCCTTTGCACCATTCGTTTTATTCTCGATGACAACAGGGTTGTCGATCAGATCGGCTGCGACATCGATCTCGAGTTTGCGTGGTTCCGCATCATCCGTGAGGGAGAGCAGGAAGAGGTCGGTGCCCTGCTCGAGGACCATGCTGCTGCCGTCACCACTCAGCGACGCGGCACGGACGTGATCGTCAAAGAAGGTGACCTGGGTCTTATTGGAACCGTCACCATCCATTTTCCAGACATTCTGGGTCATGCTTTCGTCGGCGTCTGTCAGCCAGTAGATCGTCCCATCCGGGGCGACCATCGGGTTGACATCATAGCCCTCGTGATCGGTGAGTTGGATGGGATCCTGACCCGGAGTGTAGCTGTAGATTTCTCGCTGGTAGGAACCACGATAATGGACACGTCCGGGTTTGACACGTCCGTAGGCGATGATGAATGTGTTACCATCCGCGGAGACCGCGACTTCATCGCCCCAGAAATCCGCGATCCGATTCGGTGTCCCGCCGCTGACCGGTACGGACTGGATTTGTCGCTCCTGCGGGTATTTGAAGGGCCGGGGGGCTGCGAAGTAGAAGGTTTTGCCATCGGATGAAAAGGCGCCTGGCATATCCAGCGTGGAAGCGTATGTAAGTCTTTCCGGGGCACCGCCCTGTGCGGGAATGACGAAGATGTCGTTGTCCCCGTAACGGTCCGAGGCGAAGGCTATTTTCGATCCATCCGGGCTGAAGACAGCCATCGCATCATAAGCTGGGTGCGCTGTGAGACGGACCGCTTGTCCTCCGGACGCTGGCATGCTCCAGAGATCTCCCTGAAAGGAGAAGACAACCGTTGCCCCATCCGGGCTGATCGCCGGATAGCGAGGCATGAAGGGTTGTACGGCGTGAGCAACTGAGGTCAGGAGGAACAGAGAGAGGGGGAGGATGAGCTGACGGCGGAAATTCATCGGCATTTCCCTTTGTGAAGTACAGGAACAGGGATTCGCCGGCTCACGAACTACCTGTTCTTAGCAGTTACGAAAAGCTAAGATAGTCCCGGCTCTCATGACCCGCAAGCGAGGACTGGTCAACAAACCTGTTTGCCGGTGAGACCTGAACCGATTGCTTCCGGGAGTTGGTTGTCCCATCTTCCGACAGCACATTTTCCGGAAAAATCGTGTATCTTCCCTGCCAACGCCTTCAACAGAGCGACCAGGACCAGCCTTGAAACAGGAGTATTAAGAGGGATGAGTGGGGTAACGCCCGACCAGTTACGCAACTGGATCGAACCGAGGCTCGACAGCTTCGCGGACGCGGAGTATGCCGAACGTATGCAGCGCCTTGCGCCGTGCGAAGGTCCGGTGATTGGCGTTCGCACGTCCGATCTGCGTGAGCTGGCACGCGAGGCGGGGAGCGATCTCAACCCCGATCCGATGGAGTGGTGCCGTTACCTCAGCACGGTGATGCCGATGCATCACCGTGAACTGATCCTGTTCGGGCTGCTTGGTCTTGATCGAAACGCGCAGGAACTCGATGACCTGTTCGGCGAACGAGCAGGAGGGTGGGCCCGCGAACTGACGAGCTGGGAAGTAACCGATGCGCTCGCCTCGGTTGTGGGCTGGTGGGTGCTTGCGGATATGAGTCGGCTGGGTTATCTCGAAGCCTGGGCGGTTCGTGGTGAGAACCTCTGGAAGAAACGGCTCGCCGCGATGGCGACCATCGTGCTGAATACGGAAGGCAACAGCTACCCCGCACAAACCTTCCAGGTGCTACGTAACCTGATGACCACAGAAGAGCAGCCACTCGCTAAAGCTGTGGGGGCTGCGTTGCGTGAGGTTGGCGAGATCGAGCCCTTGCTCCGCTACCTTGCCTGGTGGGCGCCGAGATGCAGCAAACCCCTTCTTCAGGAAGCCCTGAAGAACCTTGACAACTCCCAGAGGGAGCAGATTCTCGCACTCGCCTGAAGGCGTGCTTCACATCGGACGAACTCAATGGGCACTCTCCTGATTCGGGATGTTATCCTTCGCGGCGAACGGACCAATATCTTGTGTGCCGATGGACGTATTACTTCCATCTCCGCCGAGGTACAACCGGCCGACAAAGTGCTGGATGGCAAAGGGCTGATTGCCCACCCCCCCCTGATCAACGCCCACACACACGCTTCCATGACACTCTTTCGCGGGAACGGCGATGACCTGCCCCTGATGGAGTGGCTCACCACACGTGTCTGGCCCTACGAACAGTCGATCACCTATGACGAGGTGTATTGGGGCGCACGCCTGGCGATCCTGGAGATGATTCGTGCCGGCACAGTCTTCTTTAACGATATGTACTGGAACTTCCACGCGGTTGCAAAGGCGGTTGAAGATTCAGGTGTGCGGGGTATGCTGGCGGCGGTCCTGATTGCACCGAACGGCCAGGGTGACCTGGCGAAGCAGGTCCGTAAGAACGAGGAGCTGTTCCGTGAGGCGAAGCAGTACAGTTCGCGGGTACAGTTCGCTGTTGCGCCACATGCGATCTACACGGTCGGGGAGGAGGCACTCCGCTGGTCGGCTGAGTTTACCCGTGAACACGGCCTGGTTCTGCACACTCACCTCTCCGAGACCGAACATGAGGTGAAGGAATCCTACGAGAAGCATGGGTGCAGCCCGGTTGAGTACTTCGAGAGACTGGGGATGATGTCACCCCGGCTTGTGGCGGCGCATACTGTCTGGCTCAGCGAACGCGACATCTCCATTCTCGGCGAGCATCGGGTCGTTTGCGTGCATAACCCGGTGAGCAATATGAAACTCGCGGTGAACGGTGTCTACCCTTACCGTAAGCTGCAGGCGGCCGGGGCGGTAACCGCGATTGCCACCGACGGCGCAGGATCGAACAACAACCTCGACCTTTTCGAGGAAATGAAGATCGCCGCACTCCTGCAGAAATTCAGCGACAATGATCCGACCTCGCTACCCGCCCAGGCTACGCTCGATATGGCAACATGTAACCCGGCAAAGGTCTTCGGACTCGACAGCGATCCCATCCAGGTGGGGGGACTCGCGGATTTGATCCTGCTCGACACCGCTCTGCCCGAGATGAGACCGATGCATGACCTTGCCTCTCACCTGGTCTATTCGGCCAACGGCAGTGTGGTTGACAGTGTGGTCTGTGATGGCAAGGTGCTGATGGAGCATCGTACTATTGAGGGTGCCCGGGAAGTGATCGAACGGGCAGAGGAGGCGGCGCGAGGGATGTTCAAACGAGTCGACGACCAGCGGTAGGATGAACCGATGGGGCTTGTGAACAAGATGGCGAACCTTCCGAAACAGATCGGTGAATTGGGTGAAGTGGGCGAGGAGGAGAGGAAGGGTGTCGATTTCCACCTCCGCTGGTTGTTCCACAGCTTTCGTTTCATTCAGATAACAGTCCGCGAAAGCATCGCCGACAAGATCCCCCTCCGCGCCACAGCACTTACCTTCGCAACCCTGCTTACCATGGTTCCCCTGCTGGTCATCGCTTTCCAGATTTTCAGGCTACTCGGAGGTCAGGAGTGGTTCTTCGAGACGATTCGTCCCTTCATCCTCGACCTGCTCGCGCCCGGCACAGGTCCGAAGGTGGCGGAACGTCTCCAGGAGGTGATCGAGAGCGCTGGCAGCGCGACCCTCGGCGGCATTGGTGTGCTGGTTCTCGTTCTCGCGGTCTACTCCATTTTCAGTGGAGTGGAATCGACGATCAATGTGATCTGGGGAACCAAGTCACGAGCAGGTTCTCTGCAGCGGCTTCCGCTTTACTGGGGGTTGGTGACGATTGTCCCCATCCTTGTGCTCGGATCGCTTGCGGTGACAACCTATCTGCAAGCCCTGCCAATCGTCAGCGAGGCGGTCGAGGCAATCGATGTCGGCAAGGCAATCGTGAACCGTGCCCTCTCTATGGCGATGGTAATGATAGGATTTTTCCTCCTCTATCGTTTTGTTCCGAGTACCTCCGTGCACAGCATGTATGCCGCAATCGGCGCTGTGGCCGCCGGTCTGTTCTACGAAGGTGTAAAAGCCGCGTTTATCGTCTACACCGCCGACCTGGTTCAGTATGACGTTATCTATGGTTCACTGGCCATTTTCCCCCTGCTTCTGGTTTGGGTCAACCTCTCCTGGATCATTGTGCTCGGCGGGATGGAACTCACCTATGTCAGTCAGCATTATCGCAGCCTGGTGAACAAACCGAAACATGTCCGACTCTCGCGGTCTCAACGGGATGCCGCCGCCTATCTCCTGTTGAAAGAGGCGACGGAGGCCTTTTTCGCTGACCGTGAGCAGGTGAACATCGAGGATTGGAGCCGCAGGTGGAAGGTTCCTCCACACCTGGCAGAAGCTACGGTTGACCTGCTTCGTGAAGGGGGGCTGGTCCAGCGTGCCGGGAGCGACTATTCCACCATTCTGCTTGCACGCGATCCGAAGAAGGTGACGATTGCCGAAATCGAGGATTTGCTTTCCAACGAAGCAACAACCGCCTGGCGTTGGCCGGAGTCCCGTCAATGGAACTGGCTGCAGAAATGGATGCAGATCCGACAAAAGAGCTGGCTCGACTCTTCCGGATGCACTACGCTTGATGGGCTGGTTGAGTGCATGGCGGAGGCCATCCCGGCCCGCTCTGCAAAAAAGCCGACAACTGCAAGGAGACCGTCCGAGAAATGATCCGTTTTAAAGGCAGGAGTGTCGGTTTTATCTGGGGCAAGGAGCTGCTGGATATCGTGCGTGACCGGCGCACACTGATGTCAATGATTGTGATGCCATTGCTGATGATGCCAGTCCTGATAGGCGGGATCGGCCTGATCATGACGGCGTCCATGAGCAAACTTCAGGAAAGGTCCTACAAGGTTGCGCTTGTCGGGGTCGACGCTTTGGCGGAGTTGCGGGAAGTCCTTGGCGGAGTAGAAAGGATCGGGTACCTCGACCTTGGCTCCGACACGCTGCTCGCTCGAGAAATGGTCGAGCTGGGTGACGTTCACGGCGCTGTGGTTGTCAGTTCAAACCCCGCTGATCGGGGGCTTGTGACGGGAAATGTGCAACTGCTTGTCAAGAAAAACCGTGAGACATCCTCCCTCGCGATGCGTCGTGTCGAGAATGCGTTGAAGGAGTACCGGGCTGAGTTGGTCAAACATCGGCTGGCGGAAATCGGCGCATCCGAGGAATTGCTTACGCCGTTTGGAATACGTGAAGTGAACCTTGCCAGCGACGAACAGATGGCAGCCTCGGCGATGGCATCCTTTCTCCCTTATATCCTGATCCTGATGACCCTCGCTGGTGCGATCTACCCGGCAATCGACATGACCGCAGGAGAAAAGGAACGAGGTACCCTGGAGACACTGCTGGCCAGTCCGGTCGGACGACTGGAAATTGTCCTCGGCAAGTTTTTCGCGGTGATGACCACTGCCATCGTCTCGGCGTTTATTTCGATGATTTCAATGATGCTCATGCTTGCCTATGGCTTTGTCTGGCTCGGGGGGATGGTGGGCGAACAGGTCGGTTTTCAATTTAATCTCGGGCACCTCGCGGCAGGTGTGTTGATGATGATTCCCCTCGCCGCGCTGTTCTCCTCGCTGTTGATGACGATTGCGGTTTTCGCCAAGAGCACACGTGAAGCGCAGAGCTATATCGTACCCCTGAACATGGTGATTATCCTGCCCGCCATGATGTCGATGATCCCCGGATCGGAAAGCGACCTGCAGAGCGCCTGGACACCGGTCGTGAATGTTTCCATTGTGCTCAAGGAGATTCTGAACGGCAACATGGACCCGGCCATGATTGGGATCACGCTGCTTTCCACGACCCTCTACGCCCTCGCGGGCATCTTTATTACGGTGCGTGTCTTTCAGCGGGAGAACGTGCTGTTCAGGGTTTGAATGGACCGCCTCGAAGAGGTGAACTCGATTTGACCCACGATTTATAGCGGTTCTTGACACTCTTTGTCTTTTGGCTCCTCACAAGAATGTGTGCAACTATCTCCAGCTGAATAGGTTGTCAAGTCACGCCGAGAGACAAAGCTACACTTGCCTCTCGGCGAACTTGACTGCTGAAGTCACATACAAATTCTCAGTGGGAGCTTGGCTTTGCGACAGTCGTCAGGTTTCCACTTCGCTATAAACCTGCCGCAACGTTGAAAGTTGCCGTCGAACCGTGATTTCATTTGACCCAACCGCCTCGGCGACTATATTTCCCACTTCGGGCGGATCTACGCCGCCACACACATTGGGCGAGCGACGCAAGGAGTGCTGAATGACGTCGGCAACAGAAGCAGTGGTTGTGAAACGGCCGCACCCGAGAGGATTGCCGGTCCTGTTTCTCACCGAGATGTGGGAGAGGTTCAGCTTTTACACCATGCGGGCGATTTTCGCGCTCTACATGGTCACCCCGCCGGAGCATGGCGGGCTGGGCTTTTCAGTACAGATGACGGCGACCGTGTATGGCCTCTATGTGGGCCTGGTCTACTTCACTCCGCTATTTGGCGGGATCCTCGCGGACCGTGTACTGGGCATCAAGCGATCGGTGACGCTCGGCGGACTCTTCTTCCTGCTCGGTCATCTGCTGCTCGCTTTCCCACCACTGCCTTTCTTCTTTGCCGGGCTTATCTCGCTGATTATCGGCAACGGTCTGTTCAAACCGAACATTTCGACCATGCTTGGCAACCTCTACCGTGAGGTGCCGGAACGCCGTGATGACGGTTACAACATCTTCTACATGGGGATCAATCTCGGCGCTTTCCTCTCGCCATTTGTCGCCGGATATCTGCGAGTGAATTACGGCTGGCATTACGGATTCGGGGCTGCGGCGGTCGGGATGGTGTTCTCGATGGCGGTCTTCTGGACCTTCCAGAGAATGGTCGCTGCGGGTGATGTGGGACCGGCAGCGAGGAGGTTGCGTCATGAGGAGCAGGCTCCGAAAGAGGTTGAGCCATCTGACCCGGCAAAAGACAAGGAACGCACCAAGGCGTTGATGATCATCTTCTTCATCGTCGTTTTCTTCTGGATGGCCTTCGAGCAGCAGGGATTAACCCTCACCTTCTGGGCGCAGAACGCCACCAACAGCGCGATAGCGGCTGAGACTTTCCAGTCGGTAAACCCGATGTTCATCCTGGTGCTCACCTTCCCGCTGGTTGGTTTCTGGGGCTTGTTGAGACGGCGGGGGAAAGAACCCACGACCGCCTCGAAGATGTTCATCGGCATGCTGCTGGGCGTACTCGCTTTTATCATCATGGCGATCTCCGCACTCACGGGGGGCAACCAGGGGCATGTCAGTGTCTACTGGCTCATGGGCGCCTATGCGGTGCTGACAACATCCGAGCTGATGCTTTCGCCGATGGGGCTGTCACTCGTCAGCAAACTGGCGCCGAAACGTCAGCTCGGCATGATGATGGGCGGCTGGTTTGTGGCTTCCGGGGTTGGAGGGTATCTCTCCGGTCTGATCGGTACTTTCTGGGACCGTCTCAACCACAGTGGATTCTTCTTCCTGATCGCCGGGATTCTGCTTGTGATCGCCTTCCTGCTTGCGACCCAGTTGAAGAAACTGAATCCGATCATTCATGAAGCGGAACAGGAAGCCGCCCGCGCTGCGGGTCACTGAGAGAGAAGGGAGGCACAGATGAAAAGGCAAGGGATGTCACTGCTCCTGCTGATCCTCGCAGTGGTTCTCGTGGGGGCGTACGGATATTTCAGCAAAACCGACCGGATTACAGAGGTACTCGACGACAATACGGTAGAACTGGCGAAAGGGAGACGCGTTCACCTGGTGGGGGTGATGCCGGTTGCGGATCCCATCGGCATTATGCCCGCGTCCGGTGCGGGGCACACCCCGGATGCACCCGAGGGGGATGAGATCGAGGTGATTAAAGTCGATTCACCCTTCCTGGATGCGATCATTGAGAAGGCGGCCGGGAAAAAGATCGTCCTCGAGTTTCCACCGCACTATTCCGGCGACATGGCCTCCCCCGATCTCTTCGCCTATGTGCAGCTGGAGGATGGCACCGACCTCGGCGGATGGATCATTGAGCAGGGCATGGCCCATGTGGACCATGATCACGATTACGACCGCAAGCTGCATTACCTGGAATTGGAACGAGCTGCCCGTGCCGCTGGCCGGGGGGTGTGGATGGAGAGTCCAGTTGAGGAGTGAAGGGGGTCAGGCAGTGCGGGCTCGCAGGAGTGGTGATCCACTGGTCCTCAATGCCATGACCTGTGAGCTGAATACCAGATAACTGGACGTCATTTCGCACTACATGGATAAGCAAGTCCGGTGAGCGCCCATGAGACTGTTTCTTTCGATTGCGCAGCTTCTTGTTGTCCTGACCGTTTCCCAGGCGGCGGATATTCTTTATACCGGCTGCACCAACGGCAGGATCGAGAACTGCCGTTGCCCAAATGACCCCCTCGGTGCGCTCGAGAAAAGGCTGCCGGAAATAGAACGGCGCCGCGCGCTTGGGGACGTTTTACTGCTGGATAGCGGCGACTTTATGCCGCCGCTGACTGATTCGATCGCCTCCAAAGCAGTGCTCGACATTTACGCGCTTACCGGGTATGACGCCCTGACCCTCGGCGACCAGGAACTGATCCAGGGGGAGGAACTGGTGCGTAAGATGCTGGAAAAACTGCCCGTCGTCTCCGCTAATCTCACCTTCGCCGATGGCAGCCCGATTGGGATTCCATCGATCACCTTCCAACGCGGTCGGCAGACCTTTTTTGTGACGGCGCTTTTTGACCCTGGCGCATTACGATACATTGAACCCTCGCTGGTCGAATTTGTCCGCGTGTTGCCCGTGGAAGAGTCGCTCGAGACTGTTCTGACAAGCGTACCGGAGGGTGCGCAGGTGATCGTGCTGTCTCATGCCGGGATGGATCGTGACCGTCAAAATGCCGACGAATGGCAGGGAGTGGACTTGATCGTCGGCGGACATTCGCAGACGAAATTACTCGAACCCTGGACAGGTGCCCGGATTCCGGTGGTGCAGGCAGAAGGAAACGGACGATATCTCGGTGTTGCTCGCCTGCGTGGTGGACGCGTGCGGGGTGAGTTGATCGAGATGCGTCAGGAGCTGCCCGACGACTCTCGGGTCATCGAGCGGCTGATGGAGATGAAAGTTGCGAAGCGGCGCGCACATCAGCTTGTTGATTGACAGGGGGTGACAGTACTTCAGCGCGCCAGTCTCTTTCACCACATGGGAGAGCATTTCCTGCGCTGAGGAACTGTCACTGTGAGTGGCCTGCACGAGTACTGATACATGCTGTCCGGAAAAGCGGTTCCTCCCGTTGCTCCATTCCCTAACCGTAGCGTACCTTTCGCGGATTGTCGCGTACCGGGAGACACCCGGGGCAGTAGTGAGCACGTTCGGGAGGGGAGAGTCCATGGGAAGAAGCGGGTTGGGGTGGCTGCTTATTGCTGTTACGGTGGCGCTGTTCGTGGTGCTGCCGTTCGCGGGCGTCAGCGTCGCACAGTCGGATGTCGAGCAGCATGAAGCGGGCATGCAGGTTACCGCTGGCGACGATACGGTCGGAACCACGGCTGCAGGTCACGACGCGGGCAACGCCCACGGCGAAGACGCCGCGCATGGCGGCGGACATGGTGCCCACGGCGATCCGGCGGACTCCCTCGGCGCCCATCTGCCGATCTGGAGTGCGTTACCCTTTGTCGGCATCCTGTTGTCGATTGCGCTGTTTCCCCTGTTCGCTCCGGCATTCTGGCATCACCATTTCCCCAAGATTTCCGCCTTCTGGGCGCTTGTTTTCGTTATTCCCTTCCTGATTGTCTACAAGGGTGAAGCGCTTTACCAGGTTCTCCATATTTACCTCGCAGACTATTTCCCGTTCATCATCCTGCTGCTTGGGCTTTTCACCGCGTCGGGCGGGATATTGTTACGTGGTACGCTGGTGGGCACACCGAAAGTCAATTTGACTTTCCTGATCATCGGCACCATCCTCGCAAGCTGGATGGGAACCACCGGCGCGGCGATGGTGTTGATCCGTCCATTGCTGCGTGCCAACCGCAACCGAAAAACGAAGATGCACATTGTCATCTTCTTCATTTTCCTGGTGGCGAACATCGGCGGTTCGCTGACGCCCCTTGGCGATCCGCCCCTCTTCCTCGGCTTCCTGCATGGCGTGCCCTTCTTCTGGACATTCCATCTTTTCCCGCACTTCGCGACGGCTTCGCTGATCCTGCTTGCGCTCTTTTTCCTGATCGATTCGATCCTGTATAAACGTGAGGGGATGACTGTCACCGGCGAAGACAAGCTGGTGCGTGAACCGCTCAAGCTGGAGGGTCTGCACAACCTGATCTTCCTGCTCGGCGTGCTCGGCGCGGTACTCTTCAGCGGTTCGGTCAGAGTTGGTGAAGTGAATGTCCTGGGCGTACACATGCGCTGGGAAAACATTTTCCGCGACTTCTTCATCCTCTTGATGGTGTATCTCTCAGTCAGAACCACTCGCAAGAAAATCCGTGTCGACAACGGTTTCACCTGGTTCCCGATCCAGGAAGTGGCCTACCTGTTCGCCGGTATTTTCATGACCATCATTCCTGCGCTGGCGATGCTGCAGGCGGGTACGCATGGCGCCTTGGCCGGGGTGGTCAACTTCGTGCGTGAACCCTTCCACTATTTCTGGGTTACCGGCTCGCTTTCGGCATTTCTTGACAACGCACCAACCTACCTTACCTTCTACAACCTGGCGCAGGGACGGTTGGGGCTAACCGACCTGATGGTCAACCAGATCCTGACAAATCAGATCGAATATGCTTACAGGGCGGTCTTTACTCAGGACCTGATCGCCATTTCAGCGGGTGCGGTTTTCTTCGGTGCGATGACCTACATCGGTAATGCGCCCAACTTCATGGTCCGTTCGATTGCAGAAGAAAACCATATCAAGATGCCGAGCTTCTTCGGCTATATGCTGTGGTCGGTGGGGATTCTCGCACCGCTGTTTCTGCTGATCACGTTCATCTTTTTCCTGTGATGCACGGACACCTGAACCTGGGGAGGGAAGGCGATGTATACCCACATTCTTTACCCGACAGATCTGTCGGATAATGCGAACGACGGATTCAGCACAGCGGTTGAGCTTGCTCGACTGTTCGACGCTCGCATCACACTGCTCAACATCCACGAGGAATTTCTGAACGAGCAGGAGATGCAGTCTTTGCGTGTCAGTGCCGAAGGGTACCGGGAGATGATGAAAAGCCGTGCCCTCGCCAGCCGTGAACAGATGAGGGAGTTGGTGGAGCGTGAGGATGCCCAGAGCTTTACGGATGTGATTATGCGCGCGGGCATGCCCAAGCCGGAAATCATCTCAACAGCTCAGGATGTTGGTGCAGACTTGATTGTGATGACCTCCAACGGACGTTCGAACCTCAGCCAGCTTTTGCTTGGATCGGTGGCGGAGTATGTGGTGCGCACATCGCCTGTACCGGTGTTGGTGATTAAAGTTCCGCGCTGATGGCGGGAGCCCGTTCGGGGTACGGTTTGCCTTGACATGAGGGGTGGTCCCGCCTATATTTCCGCTCGCCTTGAAACAACGATGTTTGCAAGGGCCGCGAGGCCCTTTTTCAAACTCTTCAAGGATTGTATCTACGGGGCCTTAGCTCAGCTGGGAGAGCGCCTGAATGGCATTCAGGAGGTCAGCGGTTCGATCCCGCTAGGCTCCACTGCAGCACCGATGGATGGGTATTTGACAAGCGGGGTATGCCGGGTTGGGCGGATGGGTGTGCAAAAACTGACGCTGGAGCATCGAGTTTGCCGGTGGAAGTGAATCTTGCATTTACCTCTGCAACCCTCTACATTTTTGGCCGGTCAGTGTGACCCTCTGCGCGAGAGTAGCTCAGTTGGTAGAGCTCCACGTTGCCAACGTGGTTGTCGCGGGTTCGAGTCCCGTCTCTCGCTCAAACACCCGGCCCTGGCGTAGGTGGTGCAACGCCGACAGGCTGGGTTTCTCTTGGCAGCCTTCGGTTGGCGACTCCGCATGCCTTTCGCATGGATTGGGTTCCAGGCGGCGTGGCCAAGTGGCTAAGGCGAAGGTCTGCAAAACCTTTATTCGCCGGTTCGAATCCGGCCGCCGCCTCCAGATGCGCGGGGAGGCCCGGACACCCGGCTGGTGAGGGGGAAGGCGGCCATTCACGCCGGATCCTGCCGAACGCCGGGATGGTGAAATCGGTAGACACAGGGGACTTAAAATCCCCCGGGGGAAACCCCATGCCGGTTCGAGTCCGGCTCCCGGCACCGAGGAGCTGTTTGATGTGGTTCGACCGGGCGCTTAGCTCAGCTTGGTTAGAGCGCCGTCTTGACATGGCGGAGGTCACTGGTTCGAGTCCAGTAGTGCCCACTTTCTGTTGGATGATGGTTTGAGATAACGAGGTTTTTCAGGAGATCGTGTCATCGCTCACCCACGCGCTTTAGATCGCAAGGCGCCCGCACCTCCGGCGCATCGCATCAATGATCTGATCAAGGTTCCACAGGTTCGTTTAATCGGTCCGGATGGCGAGCAGGTCGGGATCGTCCCTACCGAGAAGGCGCTTGCGATTGCGGAAGAGGCTGAGCTTGATCTCGTGGAAGTCGCACCGAATGCCGATCCACCGGTCTGTCGCGTGCTCGATTACGGCAAGTTTCGCTACGAATTGCAGAAAAAAGAACGTGACAGCCGGAAAAAGGGGCATAACGTTCAAATCAAAAAAATCCGGGTGAGCCCGAAGATTGATGACAACGATTTTAACGTCAAACTTCGCATGATGCGTTCCTTCATCGAAGCGGGTGACAAGGTGAAGGTCACTCTGATGTTCAAGGGACGTATGGTGACTCACAAGGAACTTGGCCGTGAGGTGATGGAGAAGTTTGTCGCCGAAACGGCGGATGTTGCCAAGCTCGAGGGCATCATCCAGATGGAAGGCCACCGCAACATGGTGATGACCCTCCAGAAAAAGTAGCACTTTCCACGGGCCTGGATTTCCCGAGAGTCCGCTGCCCGCTTACGCAGGTGAACTGATGCCGAAGATGAAAAGCAATCGTGCGGCGAAGAAGCGTTTCCGTCGCACCGGGACCGGAAAAATCCGGATGAACCACAGCTACAAGAGCCACATCCTGACGAAAAAATCCCGTGGCCGGAAGCGTAAGCTTTCGAAATCCGGGATTGTCGCGGCTGTGGACCAGCCCCGGGTCGCCCGGATGATCCAGGAGTAAGCCATGCCTCGCGCTACCAACAATCCGGCGTCCAAAGCACGCCGCAAGAAGATTCTGGACCGTGCCAAGGGGATGCGCGGCCGTACAAAGAGTACGATTCGCGCCGCGATCCGTGTCACCGATCGCGCCGGTGTTTATTCCTACCGGGACCGCAAGGTCCGCCGCCGTGACTTCCGCGCCCTCTGGATTCAGCGGATCAACGCCGCCGTACGTCCACACGGCCTCAGCTACTCGCGCTTCATGCACCTCCTGAAGGAAAAGGGGATCGACCTGGACCGTAAGGCTCTCGCCTACCTCGCCTTCACCGACAGCGAAGCGTTCGATGCCATTGTCGCCCAGGTGCAGCAGTAAGCAAGCATTGAGTACAGACGACATTGCAGCGGTCACCCCATCAGGGGTGGCCGTTTTTTCGTCACTGACGGTGATCCCGCTGTATGACGGTGTCGCTAACTGTACTACCCGGTTGCGGCAGGTCCGCAGATCAACTTCAACAGCAGCAGACATGCCGCATTTCCTTCGATCGCACATCAAAGAGGTGCGGATTTGCGAGCCACCCCGAGAGCAAGGGTGACAGTTGCTCAGCGTGCTATTACCTCTCGCACCTGGACGACTCTTAGCCGAGCAGAATAACCGTAACCAGACGAGGTCCTGCCGCAACCCCGGAAAGCGGAGGATGCTGAGTACAGGTCGGCAGCAAATGCCCGGCCTGCATTTCGTGCAAAGTCAAACGCCCGCCTGGCTCAAGGTTGGAGTTGGGCAATTACTCTCGAGCAGGGTGGGTGCGCAGAATCTGTATATTTTGATTCATGTTGTTGACAACCGAATACAAAGGGTCTACTTTCATAACTGTAGGGCCAATGCATCACTCGATCCGCCGTATCATCATTACCTGGAGGCTGCCATGATTCACCTGCTCCGTTTTGCTCGCTGCGCCTTTATTCTGACGCTCGCCTTGTTCCTCATTCCTGCTGTACAAGCCCAGTGGACAGAAGAGATCATCCCGGAACCCGGAACGGGATACCTGGACAGTTCTCCAAGTGGAGACACTCTATTTATCTCCTCCTACTCGTCCGGGCTGTGGCGTTCGATTGACCGTGGGGGTGAGTGGCTGTCGAAAACCTCGCAAGTCACTGATGGTGTTCCGTACTTCTATCCGGTCTACCTTGTCGGGGATACCGTCATTGTCACGGCCATGGTTGACCACAACTACTCTGTTGGTTTCCATGTCTATCTCAGCTTCGACGCCGGTGAAAGCTGGGTGGGCGGGTTTGATGCCTGGAATACACCCACGATACCGACTAATTATCCGGTTACTTTCCAGGTAGATCCACTCATCCCTTCCAACTGGTACTTTGCCTCAGACGAATGGGTTGGTACCAGTCTTGACGCCGGACGCACCTGGACCTACGACGAGTCTGGTACTTTTCCTTCATCTCATTTCTTGTTTGCCTGTGACCCGACCAATCCACAGAGGATATATGCCGGGGCTCGAAAAATCGTCTCACCGACTCCCTATCAGGCTATCTACCTGAGTGAAGATGGCGGGGCGAGCTGGGCGGAGATTGAACCGAACGAGCAGCCAAGGCTGGCTTACGGCGTGAACTTGTGGGTGCTACCGGATGGCGATCTGATTGTGAAGGGCCAGAGCCAGGACTCAGGTATCCAGGTGCTGCGCAGCCCGGATGGGGGGCTGACCTGGGTCGAGGATGATTTCGGTGGACTCGATCTCGAAACCTACCGTATTCAACTTTCATACATGTTGGAAAACCACACCATCATTGCGTTTGGGATTGAGCCCGCTCCTGTGCTGAGGTCAATTGACGGAGGGGAGAGCTGGCAGGAGGCAGGGCTGAATTTTCCTGCCACCAGTGGCAGCCTGGGCTATCTATCCTGCAATCCAGCCACAGGTATTATTCACGGGCGGTCTCGAATCCACGGCGCATTCCGTATTGCCCCGCCCTGGGAAACGGTCCAATGGTTGGCGGACCCGGTAAATGGAGGGTCATTCTCAAGGGAAGAGATGATTGCTTTCGATGAAGGCGGAATCTATCTCTGCTCGCTTGCAGGTCGGCTCTATCGTTCGGAGGGTGATTCGAGGTATTTCGAACTGGCGCATCCTGTCACAGAGGGTGAAAGCTATTATTCGGTGTATGCTGTCATCTGGAACGATCCTGGATTGACAGTGGTGGGGTCGTACATCAGCGGCGAAGTTGATGGCGAGTATGTCCGTCAGGAGCAGGTCGCAGTGCGGATGGCGGGTGTCGGTGATTGGGAACATCATGATGCGCCTGGAATTACGAAGACAGCTGTTCGGGCTGCGGACGGTGAGGGAATTGAACTGATCAGCTTCGATCGAGCGCTTGGCACCACGTGGGTCTCTGCTGACACAGGTCGCACCTGGACAGAGGAGAGCCGATTACCGGCAGATGTCAATCAGTGGAATGCGCATGAGAACCTGATTATCGCTTCTATTTATTCCAATTTCGAGCACAGCTTTATGCTCAGCACCGATTCAGGGGTGAGTTGGACCGACCTGGGTATCGCCGAGCTGGATCCTGTCGGATCATTCCAGGCGAGTGTGAGAACACCGACGGGGATCGTTGTGTCCATGCTGGATCATTCTTATCTGATTGATTTTCAAGGCCAGGTGACCCAGCTCGCATCTCATGTGGACATCGGTTATTTTTCAACACTGGCGGTTGTGCCGAGAGGAGAGGATAACTTCGATCTCTACGGTTCCAATCACCAGATCAAGGATCTCTACAAGGCCGAATCCCCCTGGAACGAATGGGTACCGGCGGATGTCGGGCAACCGATGGCACTCGACGGAGTCCGCCTCAACGGGCTTGCCTACGACCCCTACCGCAATCGACTCTATTGTTCGAACGGAGGCTGGTTGGTATCTCGAAGTCTTGAGCAGGCTGGAGCTATGGAAACTTCAGCTGCGAATCCCCTGAACTTCGACATCCTGACCAGTTGGCCGAATCCCTTCAACTCCACTACGACAGTCCAGGTGACCTTGGCAAAGCCAGGGATGGCACGTGTGATGCTGTTTGATCTGCTGGGCAGGGAGGTGGTGCGTCTCCACGAGGGCAGGCTTGCGGCGGGGAGTCATGCGATTGTCCTGGATGGAGCCGATCTCCCAAGCGGCGCCTACTTCCTCCGCCTTGAAAGTCCCACCGGCCTGCAGAGCCGCAGGGTGACACTGCTGAAATAAGCGGTGCTCGAACGAGTTCGGTCAGGTCCGCAGACCTGACCGATCGATGCGGCAGGTCTTTGGACCTGCCGCATCGTCTTTGAGATATGCCGCAAGGGTCAATCCACCCAGAGGAACAGGGAATCATCACTTCCGCGCGGTTTTGCTTCCGTCGAATCGGGGAGAAGGATCTCCCCCGGATCGGGAGGTGGAACAGGATGAAGCGAGTTGGACAATGGCGCTGATGCTGGCTGCTGCTGTTTCATCAGGTGCAGGCCGTACTCCATTCGCAGGGCGTCGTTGTAGTTCTCTGCCGCCATTCGGGCCTGGTCATAGCTGATTTGTTTCGGGCGGTAGAGCGCGTCTTTCATCATTGCCCACCCGATCGAACCGACCAGAATACCGCCGATGGTGAGCATACCGGAAGGACTGTTCCACTTCGGATCATCACCGGGTCTGGTCTCATTGATGAGCGCAAGGGATCCGATCAATCCGACTGACCCTCCGCCGAGGAACATCCCCGCACCAATATTCATTTTTTGGGCGTTTGTACTGTCTTGGACGGTGCTCTCGCGGGCTTCGAGGTAGTTTCCAACCAGCCGTAAGAACTGCTCCTCGCGAAGACGTTCGGTGCCGCGGTAAGCCGTCCAGTGGTGGGTTTTATTGTAGATGTCGTCCGGTACCTCATCCTTTTCGACACGAAGCGCCTTGCTGGCGTACATCGTGGCGAAGCTGGGTTCGTCGGGCTGGGCGAAGATGATACCGGGAATAATCAGCAAAACAAACGTGTGGGAAGCGACCAGATTGAGAGTTCTGTTGGCGAGCGAGTGCATGGGGCCTCCTAAGTGTGCTGATAATGGTTAGTTCCACAGTAATAACGCGCCCCCACCCGATCGGGCAGGGGCACGGAGTTGACATCAATCATCCAGCAAGCTGACCTCGTTCGGGACACGGTATTTGATCGAGGAACCGTCCGAGCCGGTCAAGGCCCACTTCCAGCCCTTTTCGCTCATCACCTGCCCAACGGCTTCTCCGAGGTCAAAACTGTTGCCCTCGAGGGTGACTTGCAGGGTGGCGGTGCCGTCGGCGAAGGACCGTCGGCTGACCTGGTTGACACTGCCGCTTCGCTGCAACGCCTCTTCGAATTCCTGCAGGGTGTTGCCGGGGACGTTCTCGATGGTCAGAGTGATTGCGGTTCCACCGGTGGTTCCGGTGTTGGACCAGCTCGCCAGCACCTGGTCGAGCGCCTTTGACATGGCGTTTTCACCGGCGATCTTGCCAGCGGCACGGTAAGCGAGCTGCTCGTTCTGGTCGGTGCCGAGGCCACGACCTTCAGCTTGTGCGATCACTTTGTAACTGCCGGTGTGGACCACCGTCAGATTGACCACGGCGGTCGCTTTCTGAAAGGTGCGTCCACCAGCTTCCTTGAAGCCGATCACCGAATAGTAGACCACGTACTCCGCACCGATGCCTGCGCCCCACATCGAGAGATCGCTCATGGCCGCGGGACTCGAAAGTCCGGTCGCCACATTGTATGCGGGTGCCTGGATCACCTCGAGTTGACGGCCCACCAGCAAGCCCTGAACTCCGCTCGCCGCTTGTCCGACAATCGGGTCGCCCGGGCGGAAAGCATCCGCGGCGGGACTTGGGTCCGGCATGACGATGAAGCGAGGGTTGCCCTGCTTCGCGGAGAGCACCTTGATGGCGTTGACATCGTTACGGATGGATGCTGTCTCCACGACGGCTCGAATCCTTACCCTGTAGCCGGCCGGGCTGCCGCCTTCTTCCACCACCTGGAAGGTTTTCAGGTAGCCCTGTGAGCTTGTGAGGATACGGTCACTCACGAGGTTGTAGTTGGCGACAAGTGTCCGACTGTCGACCACCTGGCCGACGACGGTCGACACGGCATTCCGTTGCGCGTCACGGAGTGCGGCCTCACGGTCCGAGCCGACACCGTCGACCACCACTTCGGTCGCCGCCGTCGCCGCACCTGCCATCTGCAGCAGGAGCGACAACAGGGCGGACATGATGATACTTCTTGAGCGGGAGTGCATAGTCCCTCCAGAAATGTCCCGGGCTTACTGCGCCCTGTAGAAGCGAATCGAGTTAGAGACCATCTGCGGATCGCCCGCGAGCGAAACTTCATGCGAGGCGAAAACATCGTAGATGGCATACATCAGGTCCTCAGCCGAACCGTCGAACCAGACCATGTATTCATCCACATTGCCGGCTGCCTTGAGCCGTTTCTGCTCTTTCGCAAGGTCTTTCAGAGCGTCACGCACCCAGCGCATGTCCCCGAAGCTGAAATCGGTGAAGATGAGCTTGACCGGGCGACCATTTTTCGTGTAATCGCGCCAGAAGCTGGTGACGCTGTCCATCACTCGTGTCATCGCGGTGTTCATCGCCTGGTCGATGCCAGCGCCGACGCTTGCCCCTTCACTGGAGAGTGCCATCGGTTCACTGAAGCCCTGTCCGGAACCGATGAACTCGCCGGTCATGGCGTTGTAGGCTCCAACAGTCAGGATCACCTTCTTTGTGACTGCGCCGCCATAGGTGCCGCTCTCGATCTGAGCGGTGATCTTGATGAAAATATCGGCTGGCGTGTTGCGCGAAAGCTGGAGCACCAGGTCTTCCTGGCCCTCTTCGCCGGAGGAGCTTTTCGCCATGGCGATCACCTGCTCGTCCGCCTCGAGGGCGCGAGCTTCATCTTCCCCCACGGTGGGGATGCCCTGGTCCTGGAAGAAGACACGGACGCGTGTGTAGAAGAGGTCTTTGTACTTCGCCGCTTCGGCAGAAGAGTTGGTGATATCGAGGTAAGGCATGATCGAGAAACGATCGAGCTCCTTGCGCACATCCGCAGCGGAGGAGATCACACCGAGTGCGACCAGCTTCTGCTGAAGGACATCACGGATAATGGTGACTTCGAGCACGACAGTCGTCTGGTAGATCGGCTTGTCGTAGTTGCCCTTGTCCTTATAGGAAGCGTGCTGGATGAAAAGGTCGGTGTCCGCCATGATCTGATCCCGCACCTTTTCGAATGCCGCTTTCTCGTCAGAGGCGCGAAGCATGTCGTTGATCACGATCAAGACAGCGTTCTCCTTCGCTTTCTTGAAAGCGAGCGCCTCACGTTCCTGTTTTTTCTTGATTCCCTCAACCACACCACGGGCCTGGACTCGGACAGTCTTCTCGTCCAACACCACGATCTCCTGGGCGATAGCGCCGGCGAAACCGCCGGACAGCAACAGGAACGCCAACCCCAGGGCGAGAGTACGATAACCCCTCATGACAATCTCTCCTTCTTGTTCCAACAGTTTGTTGTCGGTTCAAACACTCGATTCACTTCGGGGCCGTTCCCAGCTCTTTCGGTTGTCTTTTCCAGGCGCGGCACCCCTCGCTCGAGGGGAAACGTACGAGTGTTTCCTGATTCGGACAAGGGACGATGCATTCTCTCACGGGAAAGGCAGGTCTCCTGCTCCTGTTTCTCTCGCCCCACAGTGTGGGGTGGAAGTGCCACACATTTGCTGACAGCAATCGTCTGAAAGCGTGTGGTGGCAAGGGTTTTGTCCGAATCGTCTATTGCTTCGGTGGGAGCATATGCAAACGGGCTGCCAGTTTTGGAGGGGAATCTGCCATCCCTTTCTGCTGCCGGAGACAGTGAAGGATGGGGTTGGCTCTATACAATCGGATCGAAGGTGGAAACTGATACAGCCTGCGGCGATTTGTCAGTGGTAGATTACACTCGTGAAGCAGGGGGTTTGGAGATGGACCAGGCGCAGAAAAAACGGATCTACATCACGGATCGTGATCCCTATGTCTACCAGCGTGCGAGGTCAGAAGCTGCCAGGCTGCGTGCGAGGCAGGAGAGTGTTTACAAAGCGAGACGAGAGAGCCGACAACGCCCTGAATGTGATGCCCGGGCTCTTCACAGACGACAAAGTGTCGTCCTCGGCTTGCTGTTCGCAGCCCTGGCGTTTGTCATCTGGAGCGGAGCACGCATCACCGCACCCCGCCTGCTGGTGGTTACACATGGGCAGGAGGGAACAGTCTTCACAGACAGCCTCAAGCTGGGCCGGAGCGGCGAAGTGATCGCTCTGAAACCGGGCGTGTACGAGGTCAGTGTGGTTTTCGACGATAGCCGATTTGCGCCATCTCCGCCGACCCAGCTTGTAAAGACCGGATACTCTCTTCACCCTTTCCAGATCGAGTTCCACGCCTCCATGCCCATGCATCTCAAAACTGATTCGACCCTACACAGCTCCCCCCACACAAGCCGAGGGGAGTAAGGTCAATTCTTGAGGGTGAGCCCTTCACCGCCGATCCCCCCCGTGGCAAAATTGCCCCCTAACTGCCGATCCAGGCCACTTCTGAGATAGTCGAGACAGCAAAAGCAAGAATCCAAGCCGATTTGGGCTGGCTTTTTTGCACGGGCAAACTTTTATTTCCCCTGGGGTTAGGGGGGACGAACACTTCTCGTCTCCTTTTTGGTCTTTCTGGTGGAAAGGCTATCTTTGAATGAACGTCATGAACAGGTTGGAGGATCGGTTGAAGCAGCGCAGTCTGGTGATCAACCCGGGGACCACCTCGACCAAGATCGCAATCTTCGACGGTGACCAAGAGGTGCATCGTGACAACATCCAGCATGATGCGGCAACTCTGCACAGCTTCGGTGCGGTGTCGGCACAACTCGATCACCGCTTTGAGCTGATCGAGAAGGCTATTCCTGGTGAATTGCGCGAGGGATGGGTGGCTGTCGTGGGCCGCGGCGGATTACTGAGGCCTTGCGAGGGTGGAACCTACCTGGTCGATGAGACGATGCTCGCTGATGCCCGTGACGCACGGTACGGCGAACACGCCAGCAATCTCGGTTCGCTGCTGGCGCAAAAATTCGGTGCCTCTGCCGGGGTGCCAGCCTATGTGGTTGACCCGGTCAGCACGGATGAGTTCACCGATTTGCCACGGATCAGCGGTGTGCCGGGAATCGTGCGAAAGTGCCGTGCTCACGCACTGAACATCAAGGCCACCGCGTATCGTACGGCCCGTCAACTGGGGAAACCCCTCTCCGCTACTCGCTTTGTCGTGGCCCACCTCGGTGGTGGAATCTCGATCGCTGCGCTTGACGGCGGGCGTCTCGCAGATGTCAACGACGGTCTGCTCGGAATGGGTCCATTCAGCCCGGAACGTGCCGGGGCGTTGCCATTGCAGGGGGTGATCGACCTGGTGCGTGACAAGGGGTATGACGAAGCGAAACGGATCTTCAGCCGGGAGAGTGGTTTTGTCGGCTATTTTGGCACCTCCGACCTGCGTGAAGTAGAAGCGAAGATCGATTCAGGCGATGCGCAGGCGAAGCTCATTTTTGATGCCATGGTCTACCAGATCGCCAAAGAGATCGGGGCAATGACTGCCGCACTGAAGGGGAAGATCGACGGCATCATCCTCACAGGCGGCCTGATTCATTCCGAGCGGCTGCTTTCCCAGTTGACATCTTCGATCGAGTTCCTGGGACATGTCTACCTGCACCCGGGGGAAGAAGAGATGCTGGCCCTTGCGGAGGGCGCCCAGCGTGTGGTGCGTGGCGAAGAAAACGCGAAATCCTACGGAGTTCAAGCATGAGTGAGAAAAAGGACAACCGTCTGTTGCTGTACGGAAACGACGCGATTGCCCACGGTGCCCGTGAGGCTGGATGCTACTTCGCAGTCGCCTATCCCGGCACTCCTTCCTCCGAGATTCTGCCGGCATTTGCCCAGTTTCCGGGTGTCTTCGCCAAGTGGTCACCCAACGAGAAGGTCGCGGTGGAGGTGGGGATCGGGGCGAGCCTGACCGGTACCCGTACTCTGGTGACGATGAAGCATGTCGGGGTGAATGTGGCGATGGACCCCCTGATGACCTTCACCTACTCGGGGGTGCGCGGCGGGTTTGTTCTGGTGAGTGCGGACGACCCCGAGATGCACTCGAGCCAGAATGAGCAGGACAATCGCTGCATCGCCAAATTTGCCAAGATGCCGGTATTCGATCCCAGCAACAGCCAGGATGCCCACGATTTCACGAAACTGGCATTCGATATCTCCGAGCGGTTCAACACGCCGGTAATGCTCCGTGAAACGACTCGTGTCGCGCACGCTCAGACCATGGTCAGCCTCGGCGAGTGGGCCGAACCGGTGCGTGGGGAGCATTTTGTGCGGGAGACGAGCCGCTTTGTGATGATGCCCAATTTTGCCCGTCCCCGTCATGCCTTCGCCGAGCAACGCAGCCTCGACTTGCAGAAGTGGTCCAACGAGTGGGAGGGCAACCGCCTGGAGCTGACCTCGAGGAAGATCGGCGTGATCACCGGAGGCATCGCCTACAACTATGTGCGCGAGCTGCTCCCAGATGCCAGCTACCTGAAGGTGGGGATGCCCTGGCCATTTCCGGGCGACAAGGCACGTGAGCTGTGCGAATACTGCGACCGGGTTATCGTGGTTGAGGAACTCGAACCTTTCCTCGAGGAAGAGGCGAAAATTATCGGGCTGGAGGTGGAGGGGAAGAAGTATGTGCCACGGGAAGGTGAACTGAACCTGGACCGTGTCGCCGAAGCCCTGGTGAAGGCGGGGCTGCTCGAAAAGTCGCCTGTTTTACCCCGAGCAGCGGCTGTCATTCCTCGTCCGCCGGTGCTGTGCGCGGGTTGCCCACACCGCGGCATCTACATGGCGCTGAAGAAGGTGAACGCGGATGTCTACGGTGACATCGGCTGCTATACTCTTGCTGCGCTGCCGCCCCTGGAAACGCTTCACACCTGCTTCTGCATGGGCGCGTCGATTGGCAACAGCATCGGGACAAAACTCACCGAACGTGATCCGAAACATCCGCAGGTGGCTGTCATCGGTGATGGCACCTTCTACCACAGCGGGATAACCGGCCTGCTCGATGCCGTTACCAGCAACCTGGACATCACCATCGTAATTGTGGATAACGGCATCACCGCGATGACCGGTGGGCAGGAGAACGCCGGGACAGGTGTAGACCTGATGGGGAACACGGTTCCCGCTGTGAAGATCGAGGAGATTGTCACCGCGCTCGGTGTGAAGAAGCTGGTTGTCGCGGATACCTACAATTTCGACACGACACTCGCACAGTTACGTGAAGCGATCGATTATCCGGGAACGTCCGTAGTGATCGCGCGGCGCCCCTGTGCGCTTTTCCCGAAGAAGCTCAAGACAGACCCCTATGTGGTGCTCGATGACATCTGTAACGGCTGTGCAGCGTGTTTCCGTATCGGCTGCCCGGCCATCAGCGACTCTGGCAACCGTACAGAGAAGGGATTGGCCATCGCGCAGATCGACCCGGCAGCCTGCACCGGATGCAAGCTGTGCGTGCAGGTCTGTCCAGTGGATGCCATCATCCCGTTGGCAAAGAGGCAGGAGGTGATAGCGTGAACGGTAAAACGACCAACGTGATGATTGTCGGTGTGGGGGGGCAGGGTGTGGTGCTCGCCTCGAACATCCTCTGCGCTGTGGTAGTCGAAGCGGGGTATGATGTCAAGAAGTCGGAAATCCACGGCATGAGTCAGCGTGGCGGCGTGGTGACCAGCGACATCCGTTTCGGAAGCGAAGTGCTGAGCCCCCTGATCGCACATGGTACAGTCGATGTGATGCTTGCCTTTGAGGCGGCTGAAGCGATGCGTTTCGCACATGAGGTGACGCCTGGTGGGATGCTGATCTCCTCCACTACTCGTTTAGCGCCGCCAAAAGGTCCGACACGCAAAGGGCAGGTTGAGTATCCCGCCATGCCGCTCAAGGAGGCTGAGGAGTTCTGCAGGGGACGGATCATCCCAATCGACACGGACAGCATCTCGCGTGAGTTGGGCAACCCGCGACTGGCGAATACCATTCTGCTGGGAGCGCTCTCCGCCGGTCTCGAGGTCGAGGAGACGGTCTGGACAGCGATGATTCGTAAGATGGTCCCACCGAAGACGATCGACCTGAACCTCGCCGCGTTCCAGCGTGGGCGTGAATCTGTGGCGCTCGCGGAAGCGTAGCGGAGTCTGGTTGTGTGGAACTGATCCGGCCTGGACAGCCTGCAGTCCGGGCCGGTTATGTCTGATCAGCCTTGTGTCGGAAGCATCCTCATCATGCGTTGAGGTCAGGACTGATGCCCGGTGTGCGAGTGCCCGGATCATTCGATTTGTCTTTGTAAGTGCCTGCGCCGTTAGGACAGGTTCGAAAACCTGCCCGATTTTCTGCCAGATCGCGGATCAGGTGGAACGGAACTGGCGGCAGGTCTCCGCTTCGCTAAAGACCTGCCGCAACGCTGCCGAAACGCTGGGGAAAACTCGAGCTGGAGTTGCTCGTCCGGCTGGATCAGCCATCAGACGATCAACATCGCGTCGCCGTAGCTGAAAAAACGGTAGCGTTCACGCACCGCTTCGGAGTAGGCGTTGAGGATGCTTTCACGTCCCGCCAATGCGCTGACAAGCATCAGCAGGGTTGACCCCGGCAGGTGGAAGTTGGTCAATAGGCCGTCGACCACCTTGAAGCGGTAGGGTGGGCGGATGAAGAGGTTGGTCGCACCACTTCCGGCCACGACCCGGCCCGTATCGTCCGCTACCGACTCCAGCGTCCTTACGGATGTCGTGCCAACCGCAATACAGCGCCCGCCTGATTCACGCGCCCTGTTGATCGCAGTGGCGGCTTCCTCGCTGACGGTATATCGCTCGTAGTCCATCCTGTGCCGGGTAAGCTCCTCAACTGTCACCGGGCGGAAGGTACCAATCCCCACATGGAGGGTGAGGCGTGCGATCGTCACACCACTCGCCTCTATTCGTTGCAGGATTTCCGGGGTGAAGTGGAGTCCTGCTGTCGGTGCGGCCACCGCGCCCTCATGGTGGGCGTAAACGGTCTGGTATCGTTCGCGGTCACCGGCTTCCGCAGGACGGTGGATGTAGGGGGGAAGGGGCATGCTGCCATGAGACTCCAGCCATTCCCGAAAGCCATCCGCAGGTTCAAAACGAAGCCGCCGCCTGCCCTCTTCACCCTCGGCAAGAACTCGCGCCCGGCAACCGTCGGGGAAGAGGATCTCTGCGCCCACATGCAATCGTTTCGCCGGTTTTGCGAGGACCATCCACTCGGAATCATGGATCGGTTCGAGCAGCAACACTTCTACCTGGCCGCCACTCTCTTTCTGACCGAAAATTCGTGCAGGAATAACACGTGTATCATTGAGAACCAGGAGATCACCTGGGTTGAGGAACCTTGGGAAATCACGGAACTGGTGATGATGAATCGAATTGTCGTTGCGGCCGAGCAGGAGGAGACGGCTGCCATCCCTGCGGTCGGCCGGTGTCTGCGCGATCAGCTCTTCCGGGAGGTCATACAAATAGTCGCTGCGCCGATCCATCGCTCAGCCATTTCCCCTGTCGGACGCGGTGCTCAGGGAGAGCCGCTGCGAGATAAGCAGCGACACCGGAAGCAACGCATGGACACCGATCCCGACCAGGAATGCGAACAGGATGGTCTCTTGCGATGCACCCTGAAGTACTGCGGCACGGACGCTGAAGAAGCTGATGGGAAGGTAGAGAAGGATCGCAGTCAGCAATCCCGGATTGTACCCCCTACGATAGAAGGCGATCGAGAGATGGATCAACGCATTGATCAGCAGTAATGCCGGGAAACCGAGGCGGATGACCATCGGTCCATGATGCCAGTTGACCGCCAGGAGGCCGTAACTGACCATCAGGGTGTTGACCGCCGTGAACCAGGGGATGTTGACAGCGAAGCCAAACCTTGGCAACACTGTCCGGTACCAAGCGAGGAATCCCGCCCAGACTTCCTCGAGAACGTGCAGGACCGCTGCAGCAAGCGCGATCCATAGAATCTGTGTCAACATGGCTTGATCGGTTACAAAAACCGCTCCTGTTGGGGGCTCTTACCGGGATACATCTTGCCCAACCACTCGTAGGCAGTCATTGTGGCAGTTCGGCCACGCGGTGTTCGTTCGATCAGACCCTGCTGAATGAGATAGGGTTCGTACAACTCTTCTATGGTTCCGGCATCTTCGCCGACGGTGACCCCGAGGGTATTCAGCCCCACAGGACCACCGTGATATTTTTCAATGATGGCGCGGAGGATACGCTTGTCCATGTCATCGAGACCGTGTTCATCGATTTCGAGACGCTGCAGAGCGTCCGAGGCAATGTCACGAGTCAGCACCCCACTTCCCTCCACTTCAGCGAAATCACGAAGACGCCGCAGGAGCCGGTTCGCGACACGCGGGGTGCCACGGCTGCGGCGTGCAACCGCCTCGGCTGCCCCATCGGCCATATGCACATCCAGCTTGCCGGCGTTTCGTTTTACAATATGTGTGATTTCGGCTTCCTGGTAGTAATCGAGACGGCCTGTGATACCAAACCTGTCTCGAAGCGGCGCAGAGAGCAATCCGGCTCGTGTGGTTGCCGCCACAAGGGTGAAGGGCGGCAGACTAATCTGCACACTTCGCGCCGCCGGTCCCCGGTCGATGAGGATGTCGAGACGGTAATCCTCCATCGCCGAGTAGAGGTACTCTTCCACGACCTTGTTGAGGCGATGGATTTCATCGATGAAAAGGACATCATTGGCTTCAAGATTGGTCAACAGCCCGGCAAGGTCGGCGGCTTTCTCCAGCACCGGGCCGGAGGTGGTGTGCATCCTGACACCCATTTCCGCAGAGATGATCCCCGCGAGGGTGGTTTTGCCCAAGCCCGGCGGGCCGTAAAACAGTGCATGGTCGAGAGCGTCACCCCGTTGCCGTGCCGCCGCGACGAAGACTTCCAGGTTGCCTTTCAGCTTGTCCTGGCCAACGTAATCGTCGAAGGTTACCGGACGTAAGCTGCGGTCCAGCTCCTGGTCCTCGGGGAGAATCTCCGGTGCGGTGATTCGTGTCTCTTCGCTCAAGTGCCGGTCCTGTGCGTCAACCGCTGCGATGGAGTGGGGCAACACGGGCGCTTCCGTGTCGCCTTTCCAAGTGACGGACAATCTACGAGGGTGTCCCTCACCACGCAAGCGGAGATGCACGTAAGCAGGAACAGCAGTGCTGGAGTTTGGAATCATCTGGCCAATGCCGACGCTGTTGTTTGCCCCAATGGAACCTCTGACCTCTGCCTGGTCAACCACCCCGCCACGAGACGATGCGGAATGTCAATGATGCATGCGATTTGAGGGCTGACCCCGAACAAGTGGTTCCCGAAATTCTTAGCCATCCTAGCCGGGGCAGGTCTCCCGGCGTGTCCTTTTTACGTTTCGGTAGGTCTTTAGCGTAGCGGAGACCTGCCACAGCGCTGACGTACAATGTCTCAGGAGAAACCATGAAGATAACGTGGCTTCTCCTCACTTCGCGCCATGTATTTAGTATTTTTCGTCTTTTAAATGTATATATTATCAAAAATATAAGATTGATATTTGATAGACGCAACTCTGCTGTCTCGGGTAAATAGCTCGCAAATGTTCAGTAGGGAGCCTTGTTCGAGGCGGGATGATTCCGTACCTTTCTGCTTCCAACCTCTGCCATAATGACAGGACTGAGAACCACATGGCAACTTTTAACCTTGTAAGCAAGTTTGAACCGCGTGGTGACCAGGCGCAGGCGATCGAGCAACTTGTGCGTGGGTTCCGGAGTGGTGCGGAAGCCCAGGTACTCCTGGGCATCACGGGTTCCGGGAAGACATACACGGTTGCGCAGGTGATCCGTGAATTGGGCCTTCCCACGCTGGTCATGTCGCACAACAAGACTCTCGCCGCGCAACTTTATGGCGAGTTCCGTCATTTTTTCCCCGACAACGCTGTCGAGTATTTCATTTCCTACTACGATTACTACCAGCCGGAAGCCTACCTCCCGACAACCGATACCTACGTGGGCAAGGAGACTTCAACCAACGCGGCGATCGATCGGATGCGTCTGCGGGCGACTTCCTCGCTTTTCGAACGGGATGATGTGATTGTCGTGGCCTCTGTATCGTCCATTTACGGCCTCGGTTCGCCGGAGGACTACAAGCAGCTCTCACTGTTCCTGGAACCGGGGATGCGGATCAGCCGGGACGAGGTGTTGATGCGTCTCGTTGAAATCCAGTATGAACGGACGAACAGCGACCTCGATTACGGCAAGTTCCGTGCGCGCGGCGATACCGTTGAGGTGCTGCCGCGCTACTCGGAGGAAGTGATACACATTGAGATGTGGGGCGATGAAGTCGAGCGGATTGTGAAGCTGCACCCGGTGACCTTTGACAAGCTGGTCGACCTGAAGGGTGTGGCGATCTATCCAAACACGGTTTATGTCTCCTCGACAGATCGCACCGAACGCGCCATGATCAACATCCGTGAGGAGATGGAACTCCGGCTCGAGGAGATGCGCAAGCAGGGGAAACTGCTGGAGGCGCAGCGCCTGGAGCAACGGACACGTTTCGACCTGGAGATGCTTGGAGAGGTGGGCTACTGCCAGGGGGTTGAAAACTACTCACGTCATTTCGCCGGGAAAGCGCCCGGGGAAGCTCCTTTTACCCTGTACGATTACTTTCCCGATGAATTCCTTGTCGTGGTCGATGAATCGCATGTGACCGTGCCCCAGGTGGGCGGGATGTACAACGGTGACCGTTCACGTAAAGAGGTGCTTGTCGAGTATGGGTTCCGTCTCCCGAGCGCACTTGACAATCGTCCACTGAAGTTCCATGAATGGGAAGCACGTGCCAGGCGTCTCCTGTTTGTCAGTGCCACACCGGCCGCCTATGAACTCCAACGTTCCGGCGGTTTGCTGGTCGAGCAGATCATCCGGCCCACCGGCCTGCTCGATCCGGAGATCGAGGTGAAGAAAACAACGGGGCAGGTGGATGATCTGCTGGAGGAAATCCGGCTGCGCGTGGAGCGTGAGGAGCGGATTCTGGTCACGACCCTGACAAAGCGTATGGCGGAGAACCTCACCGATTATCTGCGAAGGTTGGATGTTCGTGTCAGGTATCTGCACAGCGAGATCGACAGCCTCGAACGAGTCGAGATCCTGCGTGATCTACGCCTGGGGCATTTCGATGTCCTGGTGGGAATCAACCTGCTTCGTGAAGGTCTCGACCTGCCGGAAGTATCCCTGGTCGCGGTAATGGATGCGGACAAGCAGGGTTTTCTGCGCAGTGAGACATCTTTGATGCAGACCGCAGGTCGGGCGGCACGTAACGCGGCGGGGAAGGTAATCTTTTACGCTGACCGGATAACGGAGTCGATGCAGAAGGTGATCGACGAGACCAACCGTCGCCGCCAGGTCCAGATGCAGTACAACCTCGAGCACGGGATCGAACCGAAAACCATCCGGAAATCGGTGGATGAAATCCTGGCGACGACTCGCGCCGCTCACGACCGCAAGCCTCATGAACCGCTACTGATCGGCGTTGAGCCCGGTGAATTGAGCGGGGGGGAGAAGGAGGAGCTGATCGCCCGTCTCGAGGAGCAGATGTTCCGTGCAGCTGACAGCCTGGAATTCGAGAAAGCGGCTCAATTACGTGACGAAATCGACCGTTTGCGCGGTTCGCATGTCCCGGAAGAGATCCGCACCAAAACCGTGGAGAAGTAAATGAAAGTCCTGATCGTTGGGAGCGGAGGACGTGAGCACGCACTCGCCTGGAAAATCCGCAAGAGTCCTCATTTGAGCTGGCTTGGCTGTGCACCGGGGAATGGCGGGACTCGATCGGTCGCTGAGCCGGTTGACCTCGACCCTTCGGATGTAAATGCCGTGGCCCGTTACGCACGCGACAACGAGATCACTCTCACGGTAATTGGTCCGGAAGCACCGCTGGCACAGGGCATTGCGGATGCCTTCGACCCGGGACGCAATTTCCTGTTCGGGCCATCGCGTCATGCGGCACGGTTGGAAAGTTCGAAGCGTTTCGCCAAGGATCTGATGCGATCGGCGGGAATACCGACGGCGGAGTATCACGCTTTCACTGCTCGCAGCGAGGCGATTGCCTACCTGGAGCGGCGTCAGGGGCCTGTGGTGGTGAAGGCTTCAGGCCTGGCGGCAGGGAAGGGGGTGAGCATCTGTGAGAGCCGTGAAGAGGCGATCCAGGTTGTTGACCAGATGATGGGCGAGCGGCTGTTCGGCGATGCTGGCGACGAGATTGTCATCGAGGAGTATCTCGAAGGACCGGAAGTGAGCCTGCTGGCGATCACCGATGGCACACACTACCAACTCCTCCCACCGGCGCAGGATCACAAACGGCTTGGTGAAGGGGACAAGGGACCGAACACCGGCGGGATGGGTGCCTATGCTCCAGCGCCGGTGATGGATGATGAGCTGCTCGAGAAGTGTGCGAAGGAGATTATCGAGCCAACTCTGAAAGCAATGCGTGACGCGGGGTCGCCTTACCTGGGCGTTCTCTACGCTGGGGTTATGCTTACGGAATCTGGACCGAAAGTGCTCGAGTTCAACTGTCGTTTCGGCGATCCTGAGACCCAGGTGATTCTACCGCTACTCTCGGTGGACCTTGTCGACCTGATGCTGATGGCTGCGGCGGGCAAGCTGGGGGAAATGCAGGAAAAACTGAATCTTCGGCCAACCGACTGGCAGCGGCTCTGCCGTCGCGGGTCTGCGGTGACGGTCGTCCTCGCATCTGAGGGCTATCCCGGTCCGTACGCCAAGGGGCAGGAGATCACCAATCTACCGAGCGAGCGGGATGACCTGGTTGTCTTCCACGCCGGGACACGTTGGCAGGATGGGCGTCTGCTGACAAATGGCGGTCGGGTGCTGAATGTGACAGCGGTCGGTGACACGCTGCAGGCAGCATTGACAACCGCTTATGCAGCGGCAGACCAGATCAGCTTCGCGGGAAAAACGATGCGCCGTGACATCGGCTGGCGTGCCTTGCAGAGGTGAGCGATGGGGCGCATTCGGTTTCTCGGGACGGGTTCCGGCTCGCCCCATCCGGAACGCTGCTCGAGTTCGATCCTTGTCGAAGGACCATTCGGCGGCTTGCTCCTTGATGCCGGTGAGGGGTGTTCACGGCGGTTGCTGGAACCGGACAGCTGGGCTCAGAATATCCGGAGTATCGTGATTTCGCATAACCACGCGGATCATGTCGCCGGGCTGTTCATGTTGCTCAATGGTTTTAAGGCCGATCGACGACTTGAACCCCTCGAACTTCTCGCGCCACTCGGGCTGCGGGAGGCGCTCGCCGCTTTTCTGCCGGCGGTCAGGTTGGGAGAAGATCGACTGTCTTTCGAGCTGAGGTTGCGTGAATTGCGATCGGGTGTAACGGAAACCGAATCCGGTCACCATCTGGAGGTCTGGGCGAACGATCATCTGCCTTCCGACGAGGAGGGCCGGGGTGGCAGTTATTGTATGGCAGTGCAGCAGTGGGCCTGCCGGATTGTATACAGCGGAGACCTTGGCAGCCTGGCACCTTTGCGCGGCCGGCTGAAAAACACCGCCCTGTTGATCGCGGAGGCGATGCATGTCGAGCCGGAGGAGACGGTTGCGCTGGCTCTGTCCGAAGGGGTGGAGCGAACCATTTTGACTCACGTGGCGACCACTCGAGGCACGCCGGACATCCTCGGTGCGGAGTGGGCGCACGATAACCTGGTGGTGAAGACAAGCAGGAAGAGTCCATGACCCAGGAAGGTGTAAATCTCGCAGTTCGTGACCGGCTGATCGGTTACAGCGAGGTGATCGGGGAAGTGCGTTCACTGGTTCGCCGGATCGCACCGACCCGGATTTCTGTGCTGATCTCGGGTGAGAGCGGGACAGGCAAAGAGGTGGTGGCTCGATTGATCCACGATCTCTCGCCGCGGCGTGATTCTCAATTCGTGCCGGTTAACTGCGGTGCGATTCCGGAAGGGCTGTTTGAAAGCGAAATGTTCGGGCATGAACGTGGCAGCTTCACCGGCGCGGAGAAACAGCGAAAAGGTTTTTTTGAGCAGGCTGACCAGGGAACCCTATTCCTCGACGAGGTAGGGGAGATGCCGCTCGAGATGCAGGTGAAGGTGCTCCGAGCGCTCGAAACCGGTGAGTATTTCCGTGTCGGGGGAAGCAAAGCGGTCAAAACAGATGTGCGTGTGCTCGCGGCGACCAATCGGGAATTGCGGAAGGAGGTGGATCGTGGGCGCTTCCGTGAGGACCTCTACTTCCGGCTACGTGCCGTTGAAATCCAGCTTCCGCCGCTGCGTGACAGGCCGGAGGACATTCCCCCGCTGGTAGAACATTTCGCGGAGGAGTTTTTCCATGAGAACAAGCTCGAACGCATTCGGCTGATGCCATCGGCGATGGAGGCGATCCGTCAAGGCGAATGGCGGGGAAATGTCCGGGAGTTACGCAACTTCATCGGCACCTTGCTGACCCTGGAACACGAGGGACCGATCGACGATCGTGCGGTACGCAGGCACCTTCCACAGCCGAGCGGGGTGCACCTGCCGATCCTTGCTCCGGTGCAACGGGGAACTCTGGACAACGAGCTGATTTTGCAGCAACTTATCGATATACGCCGGGATATCCAGCAACTGCGTGAGGCACTGACCGATCTGCTTCTTTTTGGGCAGAGGACTGGAGCGCTCCCGGAACGGGTGCATTACACTCCGGTTGATGGCGAACCACCTCCGCGCCCCACGCTTGAGGAGGTGGAGCGTGAGCAGATCCGGCAGGCGCTGCTCGAGTTCAACGGCAACCGGAGGCAGGCAGCCGATTCCCTCGGCATCGGTGAGCGGACACTGTACCGTAAAATCAAGGAGTACAACCTGTGAAGTTTCGAATGTCCCTCCTGGCGGTCACGGTGGTTCTGACAATTCTTACCGTGGGCTGTAGGTATTACAGCTTCACCGGCGCTGTGCCCTCGAACCTCACGACTGTTGCCATCCCGACATTCGAAAATCAGACTGCCGAGTTCGGACTGGACCAGGCACTGACCGATGCAGTAGTCAACACCTTCACGGTCGACAACACCCTGAAAATTGTCGACGTCCGGGACGCAGAATCGGTTCTGTATGGCACAATCGTACGTGTGGACGACCAACCTTCGACATTCTCCGCGGATGAGTCGGTCCAGGAATACAAGGTGACAATCGTGGTCAAAGTACGGTACGAGGACCTGACCAAGGGCAAGGTTGTCTGGGAGCAGAACCTCTCCAACTTCGGAATCTACCCCTTCACCGGCGACCAGTCCGCACGTGAAGAGGGGGTGGACGATGCTCTGCGTAAACTCACTGAAGATATTCTGAACAAGACGGTGTCGGGATGGTAATCGCGGAATTACGTGCGGGTGAGGCGCCACCAAGCGTCGTGATCGATATCGTTCGCCGACTCGAACGGGGGGAAGTGCTGATTCTTCCAACCGATACGGTTTACGGTCTGCACGCCCTGTCACGGAACGCTACTGCGGTGGCTCGGATTCGCGAGATCAAAGGGATTGAGGACGATCGCCCGCTCTCCAACCTCTTCAACACTGTAGTTGGCCTCGGCAGGTTTGTCCAGTTGCCCGAAGGTGAGTATCGTCGCAGGATTCTCGAAGGCTGGCCGGGCGCTGTTACCTGGGTACTCCCGGCGCAGGGCGGGACACCCCGGCATGTGCTGGGAGCGGATGGGACGGTGGGGATACGCATCCCCAACCATCAGTTCCTCCGTTCCATCTGCGCAGCACTGGATGATCTTGTGGTTTCGACAAGCGCGAACCGTCATGGCGAGCCCGCCGCCTCGACTCGGGACCAGCTCGATTCAGGCTTGCTGAACGAGGTCGATGGAGTCGTTTTCCAGTCGGACTCTCTGCCCGGTCGTCCGTCCGAGGTGAAGCGATGGACCCCGGCGGGCACGGAGATCCTGCGCACACGCCCGAACACAGGAGTGGATGCCGACCGTGTCAACATCCTTGTGGTCTGCACGGGCAACAGCTGTCGCAGTCCGATGGCCGAAGGACTGTTGCGTGACCGGTTGGAGCGCTTCGCACCGGGCAGATATGTAGTGCGAAGTGCCGGAACGATCACCGAAGAGGGATTAAAAGCGAGCCTGACCGCTGTCGAAGTGTTGCGTGAAAAAGGTGTCGACATCTCGAACCATCGCAGCCGACCTCTGGATGAAGAGCTGGTCGAGTGGGCACATTTGATCCTTCCGATGACGGCGGACCACCTGGGCGAAGTTGACGAGCGTTTCGACGCTGCCACAGGGAAGGTCTACCTCTTTTCCGCCTTCCCAAGCTCAGAGCTGCAGGGATTCGCGGATATCCCGGACCCCATGGGGCAGGGTAGTGACAGATACCGTGAAGTGGCGGACAGGATTGAACGTGAAGTGGATCGGATGGTGCCTGTTTTGTTGCAATTACAGGGGGGAGAGCCTTGACCGCATCACATGCTGAAGCCCATGCTGGACCGGAGAGCGACTTGAAACACTCCGGAAATTATCGCCACACACCGAAGCACATTGTCGTTTTTCAGACCGCATTTCTCGGCGATCTGGTCCTCACACTCCCATTGATCGATTCGGCGAGGACTCGCCACCCGGAGGCAAGGATCACAGCCGTTGTTATCCCCTCCACTCAATCGCTTTTGCAGGGGCATCCATTCGTCGATGAGATCATTGTCTACGATAAACACGGCACCGAATCCAGCCTGGTCGGTATGCTGAATCTCGTCCGACAACTCAGGAAGCGGCGAATTGATCTCGCCCTGATTCCTCATCGTTCTTTTCGGACAGCGCTTATCCTGTTTCTCGCCGGAATTCGGGAACGTGTCGGCTACCGGGGCACTCCCGGAAGCTGGCTCTACACGCGACGTGTGGAACGGGAGATGTCGCATCACGAATCGGCACGGGTGTCAGCCCTGTTGGGCGGTGAAGTGGCTGACCCGGTCCGGCCTGTAATTCCGGAGATTCCGGGTGCCAGGCGCCAGGTGGAGCGGTGGCTGGTCGGGCAGGGCTTGAACGAACGGCCTTTTGTCGCCATGGCGCCAGGGAGTGTGTGGGCGACAAAACGCTGGCCCTGGGTCCACTGGATTGATTTGGCTGGCAAAGTCGCGCGAAAGACCCGGTATAACGTGGTGCTTGTTGGCGGGCCTGACGATCAGTCGCTGTGCGGCAACATTGCGATGAAGGCAGGCGATGGCGTATTCAACAGCGCTGGCTATTTCGATGTTCCCGGCAGCGCTGAATTGATCCGACGCGCGAGCGCGATTGTGACAGGCGACACCGCGCCGCTTCACCTCGGTGTCGCGGTCGATACTCCTGTCATCGCACTGTTCGGGCCGACCGTTCCGGAATTCGGTTTTGCGCCCACGGGGGAGCGGGACAGGGTCATCGGTCTGGACCTCGACTGCCGACCCTGCTCGATTCACGGCAGTGAGCAATGTCCTTTGAGCCATCACGACTGTATGCGCAAACTATTTCCCACACAGGTTTTTAATGTGCTCACCTCACAGCTTCAGCCCGAAGCAGACGCAGAAGGGTACGTGAAGTGATCTTTCCTTCATCGGAGACATCGCCTTCGCGTGACGTACCCACAGCCGAGCCGGATGAAGCCATCCGTCTCGCGAAGGAAGGGGTATTATTCTCCATCCTCGCAGTGGCCGGGAAGGTGTCCGGATACCTGCGTGAGTGGCTGGTCGCCTTCTTTTTCGGTGCGGGGATTGTCACAGACGCCTATCGGGTGGCGGTTGATTTTCTGCGATCTCTGACAGGTTTTATTTCCGGCAGCACGTTCGAATCGTCGCTGGTGCCCCTGATGACTCGTTGGCGTGTCCGCGGCATTTTGCGAACTCGCGCCCTGCTCTTCCGGTCCATTGCTTACGGCGGGTTGCTGCTTAGCCTGCTGATGATGGTGCTGCTTGTCGCTTTTGCTGATTTGTTTGCCCGTCTGCAGGCTCCAGACTTCACACGTGACCAGCAGGCATTGATCGCCATGATGCTTCGCTGGATCGCCCCTGCGATACCGTTGTTCATTGCATCCAGTATGCTGACCATCCTGTTGATGAGTGTGAAGCGGTACCGTTTGATCGGCTATGTCTCGCTTGTGATGAACAGCATCCAGATTGTTGCCATCGCGCTGATCGGTATCCGGTTCCTGCCATTGCAATTTCTCCCGATGTCCTACTGGATCAGCATCATCCTGTTGATCTTTCTCCTCGCGATCGATGCGAAGAACTGGTGGCTGCACGAGAAAGTGCGTCTTGCCCGCAAGCGGGTGATGCTGGTGCTGGGTCGTTTTACCATGCTTGCCGGACCGCTGATGATTGTCGGTACGGCGAATCAGGTTCGGCTTTTCATGGACCGACGATTCGTGTCGGAATTCGAGGTTGGCGCAATCGCTGCGCTTTATTTCGCACGATTCATCGCCGAAACTCCAGCGATTACCGTGGGCAGGACCCTGACCTCGATGGCCCTGCCACATTTCAGTGAGCTTGTGGAATCAAAACGGCTGGCAGATTTCCGGCACCACTTCCTGATGATGCTGGACTACTCTCTCTGGTTGCTTGTCCCAGCGGTCGTTTTCTTCGCCAGCGCGACCCGGCCGATCGTGGACCTTGTATTCGGGTATGGGGCATTTGATGATCGGGCAGTTGAGATGACCACTCTCGCCCTGGTTGGCGCCAGCCCCATGCTTTGGACCCTGGTCTTTCAGCCGATCCCGATTCGGGTCCTCATTGCACAGGAGCGGGTTGGCATTGTGCTGCCGCTTGGACTCGCTCAGGCGGCATTGAACATTACACTCGCCTGGTGGCTTGGGCAGCGTTGGGAGATTTTCGGCATCTCGATCGCACTTTCCATCTCGCAACTGGCTTTGATCGTTGCGCTCCTGCCAACCCTTCGGCTCCAGGTGACTCTACCCTCCCTGTCGCGTATTCTGCTCTGGAGCAGTTGGGGAACCGTAGTATTCCTCCTGATTCGCGAACTGCCACTGCCTGTCGATCCAGTGCCCTATCTTGCATCGGTGGCTGGTGTCGTGCTCGCTTGCTGGATTGCCGCGAGTATCTTCTTCCCGCGAGGGAAAGAGAACATGAGAAGGCTGTTCGCGTTGATAACCCGGATGAGGCGGAAGTGAACGGATCACGTCTGAGTCTGCTGGTGCAGGATTATTTACTGCGAGTGCTGGGTTCATTCGCCAACACTCCTGTACCTGGTGTGCTCGACCCGGATTTCCCTCGGACCGGGTTTGCGAATCCCCGGTACCAGGAGGTCTGCCTCGCCTTTGCGCTCAGCGCAGTGCATAACCGTTGCACACCTGCGGGATATACGCAACCCGAGCTGAATCATGTTGCCGTCTCGGCGATGGATGCCTGGTTTTCCCTGCAGCATCGTTCCGGTGGGGTACGCACCCAGCTCAGTGGCAAGCCGGACCCGCAATCAACCGCCTTCGGACTCTTTGCGATCGCCTCAACCCTTCGACTGTTGAAAGATTCCATCCCATCCGCGGTGATCAGCCGTGCGCAGCGAGGTGTTCGACGTGCTGCGGGCTTTCTCTCATCTGTTCCGCTTCCTGTGGGGCCGGAGACCCGTCCGCTCCGTGCCGCAGCGCTTACTGCCGCCGCGAACTGGCTGGACAGCCCGGCGATTCACGCAACGGCGAGAGCGATACGTCAGGAGGGTATGAAGCAGATATCTGAAGCCCTCGAACATCCTGAGAAGCAGCCCCTGGACGCCGGAGCGCTTGCCCTCGCTTTGAGCTACCTGGTTCTCGGGGAGGACGCGCAGAATTTGCCGGACCTGGAACTCTATCGACGTATTGCCACTCGCTGCCTGATGTCCACAACACCGAACGGCCTTTTCGGCGGCGGGGCGGAGGCGTCGCTGGCCTGCCTGCCCGTTCCGGCGGGATTCGCCCTTACTGCGGACAGGATCAGCGAATCGGCGAAACTTGCAGTGTTGCTCGACAGCGCATTCGAGCAGCAGTGGTATAACGCTATGCTGGACCCTGATGTCCCCTGGCTGACGCCGATGAGTTATCTCGCGCTCTATGCCTTGCACCAGTTTCCGGAGAAGCCGAACCTGGACGACACTGAGTCGGTATTCAATGTCTGGGGGCATGGATGTGGCAGGCTGCAGGTTGGCGAGTGGAGCCTGCGTCTCGGGATGGGGGGCACCCTCGGATGGTTGCATCACATTCCGACTGATTCCACCCGTCTGTTCGGGTCACCAGCCGGACTCGCGCTGCGTGAAGGTCCGTGGCTGATCGAGGGCAGCAGGCTTCGTCATCCCTCCTACGCGGGTCGGTTTAAGGTTGCCTCGGGTGACCCCTGGAGCATCGAAGGTGAGCTTTTTTCCTTGCCGATTCCGGGAACCGAGCGATCCCCGGGTCGAGTGGGATTTCCCCTGCTTGGCGCACGGCGCACCGGTCACGCGCCACGACTGGCTCCACCGCCCCGCCAAGCCGCCGCTCGCGCCTCGGCACCTTTGAAGTACAAACGTGTGATAGGGGTGGAAGAGGGTGCGCTTGTGATCGAGACTCAGGTCCAGGGGAAGATCATGCACAGGCTTCCCATGATCTGGCCTGGCGGCCACTACGGTGAGATTCTGGTGGACAAGGAACACAGGTTGCTCAGCCACGTGCTGGAGGAGCGGCGGGTGCGTGAAATCACTTTCGATGGTGGGCTCTGGCCCGCGTGGACGGTTCGGTTTGACCGTCCGGTCGACCTGCTGTACGAGCCTATTCCGGGACTTGTGAGCACCGGCCCGATGCGATACCTCTCCGCGGCAGGCGGAACCTTCGACATCCTCGCAACAGATCGGCTGCACATGGCTTGGCGGGTGGAGTAGTGACGCCCTGCCAAATGTAGTCGCAGGGCCACCATTCAGCGCAGCAAAACCAACCTCTGCTGCTGTTGTTCTTCGCCTGCTCGCACCACAACAATGTAGCTTCCCGACGCTAATCCCGTGAAATCAACGTGGAACTCGTGACGACCCACTCCGAAATGGCGACCTGCAAGCGTCGCGACACTACGGCCTGTTGCGTTAAATAGTTCCAGGTCGAGTCGAGTAGGGGTGTGCAGGTCAACTTGAATACGAGTCGAGCTGTTAAAGGGATTTGGCGAAGCGGGCAGCAGGTGGAACCGTTCCGGCTGACCGATGCTTCCATTTCGGCCCGGCACGGCATTAACTGACGCCTGCAGGCTGCTGACAAGTGTCGCGAACCCGTGTCCGAAGGTGCCATCGCCCTGTTCAAATGTCGCGATCGCCTCCACATCCAACCCGCTCGATTCCTGGAAGAGACGGAACAGAATGGTATGGCCCGGAAGGAATCCCTCGAGCCCGAAGCCAGGGGCACTCTGCCACGCTGTCACAGCTACTGGCCACTCCTCCGCGATCTCGGCTGCGCCAACACAGAGGTTGCCGTCGAAGATACCGATTTCATCACCGGGCAAGAGAGGATCGTCGTTGATGGTAGCGGTTGTGATGACAATTGCGTAGGGGATTCCGGTGGGCGGCACCGGCGTGAAGTGGGGTTGAGCGCGTGTGCAAGGCACGGCCAGCGCAAGGCATCCCAGCGCGACAGTGGACGCTTGAATCCTGAACATCGTACTTGCACCAGTTGCTTGAGAGCAGTTACCGGTCAGGTGGACAAACGAGGATTACTCCTCGTTCTGATCGTTTGACGCATCCTTCATCGGCGAATCTGCGGGAGTCTGGCTGCGCAGTTCTTCCGTCTCACGCCTGAGTTGGGCGATCTGACGGTCATTCTGTGCGATTTCGGATTCGAGGGCTTCCAGCCTGGTGGCGAGTTCCGCCGCTTCACTCTCGGCGCGTTTCCGTCCCCTTTTTTCTTTCGAGAGGTCCGCCAATGTCTGGAGCTGCTGGAAAACGGCGATCAGGAGGAAGGCCACCATCCCAAAGCCAAACGAGATGAAAAGCGCGAGATAGAGCGGGATATCACCGGAATGCCAGTTCATCATCCGGATGCTGACAACCTGTCCCTGGTTCTGCAGGGAGAAGGTGAGCACAATGACAATGATCAGCAGCAGGACAACCCAGCGTATGATCCACATGGTACCCTCTCGCTTTCGATTCTTGCTCCACCCTAGTGGGATGCAACTTTCACTCTGTCAATATACGCAGGTTCCTGCATGGCGCGGGCAGGTATCAGGCTCTGACCGCTTTATTATCCTGCAGTACTTCACCCCGAAGAGTCATCCCTGATAATCGCCCGATCCGTACGGGGATCTCGATCCCAGGCTGAAACGTGCCCGGCACAACGACCATATACCCTGCAGGGTTTCGCCCGATCGACTCATCGTGACGTTTCGGTGACGGCCCCTCGATGAGGACATCCTGCACCAGCCCGACCTGTGTGAGCCGTTTCTTCTGCCCGCTCTCTTGCACGATCACATTCAGTTCCATCAACCTGCGCACTTTCACATCCTCGGGGATGTCGTCGACAAGGCGGGAGGCGGGGGTGTTCGGACGTTCGGAGTATTTGTAGATAAAGGCATTATCGTATTGGATATCTTCGAGGAGCCGCGCTGTGCCACGAAAGTCCTCTTCCGTTTCACCGGGGAAACCGGTGATGATGTCTGTGCTGAGGAGCACGCCGGGAACCAGTTTTCGCGCGGTTTCGACCCGCTCACGGTAGTGGTCTGCAGTGTAACGTCTTCCCATTCGCCGCAGGACTCTGTCGCTGCCTGACTGCACCGGCAGATGCAGTTCCGGGCAGATGGGCAGACCATCCGCGAGTACCTCAAGCAGGCTGTCGGAACAATCTTTCGGGTGGGAGGTCATAAAACGTAACCGTTTCAGCCCCGGGATTTCTGCGGTACGTCGCATCAGCTCGGGGAAGCCAACACCTTCGGCAGTGTAGCTGTTCACATTCTGGCCGAGCAGGGTGATCTGGACATGGCCCGCGTCGACCGCGTGGCGAACTTCACGCAGGATCGACTCCGCGGGGCGGTGGCGTTCATGACCGCGAACCGATGGGACGACACAGTAGGTACAGTGGTTGTCGCAACCCCGAGTGATCGACACCCAGGCATTTGCGCCATTGCGCCGAGCTGGAAGGATGTTGTCGTACAACTCGTCCGGGGTGCCGGTGGTCTGGATGTAGGGCGAGTCGGAACGAGGGGTGTTCAGCAGTGCGGGGAGGTCACGGTAGACATCCGGCCCAAGGATCCAGTCGAGGAAGGGGAGCTGTTCGGCGATCGGTCCGGCGGCATGTCTTGAAAGGCAGCCGAGCACGCCAAAACGGGTCTCGGGATGAAGCTTTTTCAGGAACCGGTATCGTCCGATGTTGGAAATCGCCTTCGCCTGGGCGTGCTCACGGATGGCGCAGGTATTGACCAGCACAACTTCAGCCTGCTCGGCCCGGTCGACACGCTGATAACCGCGCTCCTCCAGCAATGCCATCACCACCTCACTATCCGCGAGATTCATCTGGCAGCCGTAGGTCTCCAGAAACACCCCCCCCGGTACAGTTTCAACCCCCTCGTCAAAGGCACGACCGGACAATCCACCCTCCTCGGTGATGTTATTGTGGTTCGCGAATGTTACAGGCTTTTCAACGGGTGGCAGGTCTCCACTACGCTAACGACCTGCCACAACGCCGCAATGCTGGATTTAGAATCAGCCGCGACTTCCCGGAATTACCGTATGCTCTTCGATTTTATACGAAGATTGCATCTCGCGCTGCCACATCGGCTAAAATGTGCCCAAACAGGCGCATGGTCAAATGCTGGTCCCGCAGCGCGGGAGACAAGACAGACAATCAGATATTTGGACGTGAACGTGGCGAACGAACTTCAACAGAAACTTGCCGTGTGGTTTGCAGGCAACGCGCGCGAACTGCCCTGGCGTAGATCGGGTGACCCCTATGCGATCTGGGTAAGCGAGATCATGCTGCAGCAGACACGTGTAGATACGGTTATTCCCTATTATCACCGATTTCTGGCAGCTTTTCCCGATGTTCAGGCGCTGGCTCATGCCCCGGAGGAGCGTTTGATGAAGCTGTGGGAAGGGCTGGGGTATTACCGAAGGGCTCGCAACCTGCAGACGGCGGCGCGGGTACTCGCGACCGAGCGTGGTGGCCGATTCCCTGAATCCGCGGAGGAGTGGAGAAGGCTGCCGGGCATTGGACGATACACCGCTGCAGCAATTGCCAGCATCGCGCAAGGGGAACGGGTTGCAGTTCTGGACGGCAATGTGAAACGGGTGCTGGCACGTTTGTATGCGATCGAGAAGCCCGTCGACGACCGGGCCGTAGAGCAGAAGCTGTGGAGGTTGGCGGAATCACTCGTGCCATCCGAGAACCCCGGCGACCACAACCAGGCAATCATGGAGCTGGGTGCGACAATCTGTCTGCCTCGGCAACCACGCTGTGGTGAGTGCCCGCTTCGCGAAAAATGTAAAGCGTTACTTGAAGGAAAAGCAGCAGCACTACCCATCCGAATCCCGAAAAGGAAGGTTCCTCACAAGGTGGCGGCTGCGGCGGTGATCCGAAGATCCGATGGCGCTATTCTACTGGAGAAACGAGCATCGCACGGCTTGCTCGGCGGGTTGTGGGAACTGCCCTGCTGTGAGGTTGCCGGGGGCATGAAACCGGAAGAAGCACTTGAAGGATTTTTGAAGGAACGGTTCGGGCTGGATAGTGCGGTCGGAATACCTCTGTGCACTGCACGACACGCCTATTCGCATTTCACGATCGCGGTGCAGGCTTTCGAGGTTGTGATTCGGTCAGAAAGTCTTGCCATGTCCCCCATGGGTGCGGGGAAGGCCATGGTCGACTCGGTTCACCCAACAGGGAGCGGACGAGATCGGCAGACATTGGAATCTGCGCCGCCCCTCGACACCCCTCCTGCTGCAAGTCGCAATATCTCGTTCGAGCACTCTGGCCGAACACTCGCCTGGGTAGAGTTGTCCAGTGATCCGCCCTTTGCCCTTCACCGTGTCATGCAGAAAATCCTTGGGGGATTGAAGGCTGCGAAGGGTACACTGCCCCTCTAATCACCACCGACTCCCGCGGAGTAGCTCAGCAATACCCAATCCTCGGTGTAGTACTCGATGCTATTGAATCCGGTGGCGTGGATTCTGATCAATCCCACTCCAGGAGCATAGGAAAGCCGCTCGTCACGGTTGGTCGAGTACATCCCGCCGCCGCTACTGATCGAAACACGGAAGACAAAGACATCAGCAAAGGTGCCAGCGGGGACGGTGACGGTTTCCCCGACCGAGACGACTGAGACCTGTTCCGAATACTGGTAGATGCCCGATGATCGAAGGGAATCATAAAGCACCTGACCAGGCTGAACATTTGGGAAATCGAGGAATGTCTTTATGGCTTTCCAGTGGTTGTCTCCTGTGAGTTGAAGCGGCAGGTTCCCGTTGTAGGTAAAGTCGTCAATCGTTGGAATCGCCTGCTCCACTTCGGAGGAGTCGCGCCAGAGGGTACGGTAGTCCTCGCGTCTGTAGCGGAAATACTCACCCTCGGGCAGGGGGGCGAGGTAACGGCGACGAACCAGTGTTGAATCTGTCCAGTCGCCGCTCATCAGGTAATCCCAGTGCCGTCCCTCGTTCATCGGAAAATAGCGAAGGATCGCTTCGCCGGGGGGACCGGGTTCGGTGGGAAGGATGTGGTACCAGGGCCAGGTGCGTGGCGGCTTGTATTCGAGGATGGTTGTCCCCTGTATTCCAGCTGAATCAAGTTCGTCCACCTGTTTGATCAGTCCGACACCCGGAGCGTAGTAATTGGCGATCCTCCGATGATAAGACAGGGTGTCTTCCTGAATCAGTGTGTCGATCACGACACTATAGCACCCCTCATATGTGGTGTCCGGTAACACTACAGTCTCGTTCCAGCCGAGGACCTTAACCAACTCGGTACGGACCTGGACTCCCTCGACGACCTGCCGACGAAAACGGATCGTATCCCCCTGCGCCGCCGCACAAAAACAATAAAAGGACCAATCGATCCTGTTCGCAGTCACATACGGGTGATAGAAGTTGTTCATCGCACCAAAGGAGTTATGGTGGTGGTAGATACGACTGATTTCGGCCCCGTAACGAACATAGTGAAGAGTTTGCGCAGATCTTGTGCTGAAGTAATACAGGGGTTCGATCACATGGTCGAGAATAACCCGTCTGTAGAGATAATCGGATGATGTCCCATTATCATCCTCTCGAGTACGGGAATAGACCCAGGAATTGCCTGCTTCGAAGGGATCGTAAAGCTGAAGCATCTCGGCCATGTCGCAGGTGATGTCCTGTGGAGTCAGGCCTGTCGAATCCCAGTAAGTGGTCCGGGCCGCCTCGGGGTAAAGTTCGATCGGCTCCTGTGGTTGCCGTGAGGGATTTGGCGTACGTGTCCTGGTTGAGTCGCTGGGGTCGTTCGGCGTGATGAGTGTGTCGGAAGAAGGCGAGTCACAACCTGCAAACAGCAGGATGGAAATCGACAGCAGGAACGCGAGATTTCTGATAATCTGCTTCACGGTGCACCCTCTTGGAAAGAGACGTGCGGGGTTATTCACAAACTAACATCGTCACCTGAGTCGAACAACTCTGAGTGTGCCAAAAGCGGGGAGTACGCTTTCAATGAAGCAGAATCCCCGCGATCGTTGCGGTTTGGAAACTGGCGAGCGCGCCTGCGATCATCGCCCTTGCACCGTAACGTGCCAGGTCTTTACGCCTTTCCGGCACAAGCACAGAAATCCCCCCGATCTGGATCGCAATGCTTGCGATGTTGGCAAATCCGCAGAGGGCATAGGTTGCAATGGTGAAGCTGCGTGCTGATATCTGGTCACGCATGCCGACCAGGTCGATATAGGCGACAAACTCGTTGATCGAGATTTTCGCACCCATGAGATAGCCGACCTGAAGGGCGTCCTGCCAGTTGACACCCATGAGGAATGCAATGGGGCTGAAGAGATAGCCGAGGATCATTCTCAGCGAGAGCCCCTGGATGCCCGCCAGTCCGCCCATCCAGCCGAGGAAGGCGTTAATCATTGCGATGATGGCGATGAAGGCGATCAGCATCGCTGCAACAGTCACTGCGAGTCTGAGTCCGTCCGCCGCCCCCCCGGCGGCGGCGTCGAGGAGATTCGAATATCGGTTCTCGCTGTGGACGTCAAGTTTCGTGCCGGTCGTCGGCTGTTCGGTCTCCGGGATCATCAGTTTTGCCATGACCAAAGCAGCGGGGGCACTCATCACCGAAGCCGCCATCAAGTGCCCGGGGTCAACCCCGAACCGGACATAAGCCGCCATCACCCCGCCGGCCACTGTCGCAAAACCAGCCGTCATCACGGCCATGATTTCACTCGAGGTCATTTTGGCGAGGAATGGCTTCACCACAAAGGGCGCTTCGGACATTCCAACAAAGATGTTGGAGGCGGCCGAGAGAGACTCCGCGCCGGAGGTCCGCATGGTTCGTGTCATGACATAAGCGAAGCCACGCACGATCCATTGCATCACCCCAAGGTGGTAAAGCATGGCCATCAACGCGCCGAAGAAGATGATGGTCGGCAGGACATGAAGGGCGAAAACGGTCCCGATCTCGAGCATGCCACCCGTGCCAGGGTTGGTGACGCTGAAGCCTTCGGCGAAGGCAGGGGGGATGGAATCGGGGATGTTCCGAGCGATGGTGGGGCTGGTCAGGTAGAGGTTGCCGAAGACAAAATAAGCTCCATAATCAGTGAAGGTGAGAATCCTTGCGACCAGGCTGCGTGCGGCTTCGAACAGCCACTCGCCGGGGCGAGTGCGGAGCACAATCAATGCGAAGACAATCTGCAACCCCACCCCAACACCAACCGTCCGCCAGTTTACCGCTCTGCGGTTATTGGACAGCAGGTAGGCAATCGCCAGCAGGGCGAAGAGCCCAACGAAACCGATGATTCTCTCCACGGCTACTCCGATGAACCGGGCGGCTGCCCTATAAACGAATCTACCATTGGCTCAGGAATTGTCGCCCCTGAAATCCAGCCCTGTCTGTCCAGCTGCCAAACCATCCTCGCGGGGCGGTTCCCAGCAGGCGCGGCAGCGTGCCTGGTAACGGTCAAGACCGCCCACTTCAACCCGTTTGCTTCCGCCACCGATACGCTGAGTCCGATGTGCCGGTGCGCCGCACGTGTGGCAGACGGCGGTCAGCTTGGTGACATACTCCGCCTCGCACATCAGAGCGGGGATAGGTTCAAAGGGAATCCCGCGATAGTCGGTGTCGAGCCCCGCGACAATCACACGCCGTCCGTGATTCGCCAATCTCCGTGCGACTCCGGTCAGATCCCCCTCGATGAACTGCGCCTCGTCGATCCCGATCACCTTGTAGTCGCCAGCCATTTCTTCTATTTCGTGTGCGTTGCGCACGGGAACGGACGGGATCCGTTGTTCGTTGTGGCTCACGACATCTGTGGCATGATAACGGTCATCGATCATCGGCTTGAACACAATCGCGGATTGACGCGCGATACTCGCCCGCCGCAATCTGCGGATCAGCTCCTCAGTTTTGCCGGAGAACATGCAGCCGCAGATCACCTCCACCCAGCCTGCGCCCTGTGGCACGATGTGCAGCATGTTACTCCCGCATCCGGTGGTGGGAGTCGATCAGGGCGAGGATGTGGTTGGTGAGCATTTCGATGGCTGCGTGATTCTCACCTCCGCGTGGGATGATTATGTCCGCAAAACGCTTTGTCGGCTCGATAAACTGCATGTGCATGGGACGAACCGACTCCTCGTATTGCAACAGCACACTCTGTGCGGAGCGACCCCGTTCGAGTTCGTCACGCCGGACACGACGTGCAAGCCGAACATCGGCGTCCTCGTCCACAAACACCTTGAAATTCATCAGGTCACGCAACTCCTTGTCGGCCAAAACGAGGATCCCCTCGAGGATAAGCACCGGACACGGTTTTCGTAACCTCACCTCACCTGTACGGGAATGCTCGACAAAGCTGTAAACAGGCTCCTCGATCGTCTCACCCATCACGAGGCGGGCGACATGACTGTGAAGCAGGTTCATGTCGAAGGCTTCCGGGTGATCGAAATTTACTCGAGCACGTTCTTCGCCCGTCAGATCGCTCAAATCCCGGTAGTAATTGTCCTGGTTAATCAGCAGGACCTGTTCCGCTCCGACCCGTTCGATAAGGCGTTTCGCAACAAGCGTCTTCCCACTGCAGGTTCCCCCGGCGACACCCACAAGGGCGACAGGTTTCATCCCTCTGTCTCCTTCAGGTTGCCTGAATCAAAGGGTGCGGGGAAGAGGTTCGAAAGCAGGGCTTCCGACTCAGCGCCGGTGACGGGGTTGTACATGTGTACCACCAGCTTCGGGGCAAAATCGTGCAGCACCTGACGGCAGGCGCCGCAGGGCGAGACGAGTGCAGGACCATCGGCGACAATTGCGATCCTGTCGAACTCACGTATCCCTTCTGTGATCGCTTTAAAGAGTGCGACACGTTCCGCGCAGCAACTCAATCCATACGATGAGGATTCCACATTGCATCCGGTCCAGATCCTGCCCTTCACATCCCGCAGGGCCGCGCCGACCTTAAAGCCGGAGTAGTGAGCGGCGGCCTGTTCACGGACTGACATCGCCGCCTGGATCAGCTCTCGGATTACCTGCTTTGGAATGGGGTTGTCCTCGCCTTTCACTCTGCCAATCCTTCGTTCTCCTCACTCTGCATGCCGAAGTCCGTCGCGAAATTTGGGTCAGCGTCAGCCAAACCGAGGCGGACACGGGCTGAGGCGAGGAACTCATCCATCACCGGGTCATTCTCGACAGAGCCGTTCAATGGGGTTCCCTGTTTTTTCATCGTCCAGGAACCATCCGGTTGCGGGGTCATGTCGATCAGGTCTAAGAACTTCCCCTGTCTGCCTGTGGTGGTGAAGGGGATGTGGGAGATGGTGGCGTAGGTGGAGCGATTCGGGCTGAGGGTGCAGGAGAAAATCGCACTGATTTCCTGCTCAGCCTGGATCCGGTTCAACCACTCGGCAACTGCGCCCCGATCGCCATCGGTCAGCAACACAACGGCTGCCACCCTGCCACGGACCTGGTCCAGGACGCCGCTTAACGCCTCCGCCGGGTGGGCGATGCTGACACCATACTCCGGGGGCAGGTAACGCCCTTCCACCCCATTGGCGAGGCCGATCACCGCGACATCCATCACACCGTCATCTGTTCTGAGACGAACGATTCGGTGCGTTTCAAAGGCCGGTTTGCCACTGACGGCATCGAGTACGTTTGCCGAAACAAAGGGGATCTGGTAGTACTCGTTCATTTCGAGCAGGAAAGGCAGCCCAAGCCGCAGGTCGCGCAGGGTAATGTTGACCGCCTGCACCCCCAGCTGCTTCATACCTGCCAGGGTGAGTTCGGTGATCGCTTTCGACTCGTCACGACTCAACGAAAGGAAGCTGCCGACGTCGATCATCAGCGTGGAGGAGGGAGATGTGATGAGCTGCTGTGTGACAGTGGCACGCCGTGACAATCCACCGAGTGGATTGCCCGGGCAGTTGCAGGGCTCGACTGTGCCAATCAGGTACCCCGATGCCGCAATCTGGAAGGGCATGGGTCGGTCCGCCTTCCCACAGCCCCCCAGGATGAGGGAGAACATCACGACTGTTGCCAGTGCAGGGACTGATCGATACTTCATCTTCGCTGCTCCGTTGTACAAGAACCGCATTCAATTCTGCGGCATGGAATGAATGTGAGTGAAGGTAAAGGGGCGGCTGCGCGGGGGCAAGCGGATGGGGGATCGTGAGCTACTTGAAACCTCACCGGAGGAAGTGCAGCAGCATCACACTCATCAGGTTGTCAGCAGCCACTGCGCCTCAAGTCGCCTGATCGACTTCAACCGTTGCGGCAGCTTTGTAACGTTGCGTCAGTTTTTCAGCGAAGCGGAGATCTGCGGCCTTCAGACGATCTTGACACCCTGACTGGCCAAAGACAGACGCACACATTCCTGCTTGGACCTCATTCAGTGAGGGGCAATTGAAGACTTGAGTCTCAGTGGTGTCCATTGAGAAAGGGGGGGGAGGCCTCCCCGTGTACGTTGCGAGCCACTTCCCACTTTGCTAACATACCGCTTCACCGACCATCGGCCCACAGCAAGGGCGTTTTAACCGATCGAAACGGGGCAGGAGACAGGCAACGATGCGCACCTCACCGACCGCTGCGGACTGGAAAGCCTTAAATTTCCGTTGCGGACTGGAAATCCACCATCAGCTTCTCACTGAAAAGAAACTGTTCTGTCATTGCCCCGCAGGGCACTACAGCGATGTTTACCATGCGGAAGTCCTGCGCCACATGCGTCCGACACTCAGTGAGTTAGGCGAATATGATGGCACCGCGCTGATGGAGTTCAAGACGAAAAAGGAGATTATCTATCGTCTGAACAGGGATACCGTCTGCACCTATGAGATGGACGACAACCCCCCCTTCCTGGTCAACGATCAGGCTGTCGACATCGCACTGACCATCGCCCTCGCCCTGAAATGCAAGATCGTCGGCGAGTTGCACATCATCCGCAAGCAATATCTTGATGGTTCAATTCCCGCCGGCTTCCAGCGTACCGCGATAGTGGGGGTGGATGGCGAGATCACCCTCTCGAGTGGGAAACGGATCGGGATCATCCAGCTTGGGTTGGAGGAGGATGCCTGCCGTGAGGTCGCGGATGTCGGGCACCGGATCATTTTCATGGCGGATCGTCTCTCAATGCCGATCATCGAGGTGGTAACCGAATCGAACTTGAACACGCCCGAGGAGGCGGGCGAGGCGGCGGAGCGTATCCGCAGGCTGCTTCGTGCGACCCAGTTGGTGCGCCGTGGGATGGGCGCGGGCCGTCAGGATGTCAATGTCTCTATCGAAGGTTCCACTCGTGTCGAGATCAAGGGTGTGCCTCGTATTCCACGGATCCCTGCACTGACAGCGCTCGAAGCGCTCCGCCAGAAAGCCCTTCTCGATATCCGCACAATCCTCCAGGAGCGCGGATACAACCCCGGCGATGCACCAGGTGAGATGGTTACGGTGACCGCGGAGGAAACTTTCAACCGTCCAGAACTGGCCGCAGCCCTGACAGCCGGGGATACCGTTCGCGTTGTCCGCCTGCCCCGGGCTGATGGCATCCTCAAGCATCCACTCAGTGGGGGACGGAGCTTCGCGGATGACATCGCAGGCCGGGTGCGTGTTATCGCATGTCTCGACCAGCAGCCGAACCTGCTGCACACCGATGGAAAGCAAGGGGGACTCGACACTCACGATCAAAAGCTGCTCAGAAAAATCGCCGGGTGCGAGCAGGGCGATGTGGCAGTGGTAGTCTGGGGTGAGGATGAGGACACGGTTACCGCCTGCAAAGAAATCATCGCACGATTCGCCGAGGCGATAGACGGAGTGCCGAATGAGACACGTCAGGCACTATCGCACAACGCAACCGATTTTGAGCGTGTCCTGCCCGGTCCGGATCGTATGTACCCCGATACCGACAGCCCGCCTACGATGATCACAGATGAGCGTGTGGAACGAGCACGTGCCCTGGTGCCGGAACTGCCCTGGGACCGTGAGGCGAGGTACCTGGCACAGGGATTGTCGCCCGACATGGCCGCGAGGCTTTCCATCAGCCGTCATGCACCGCTCTTTGATCGGCTGATGGTCGCCGGCGCCGTTTCGCCCATGCGAGCTGCGGAAGTGCTCACGAGGATGCTGGTCGCGTTGAGACGAGAAGATGTTGATATTGCAAACCTTACCGATCAACATCTCGAGACAGCTCTTCGCGCTCTTGGGAAGGGGGACATCCACCGTGAAGGGTTGCTGGACCTGCTTGCTACCTGGTCGGCGGAGCCTGACCTCACATTCGAAGAACTGCGCGGTGTGCTCGGCTGGTTCCCCCTCGAGGAGGGGGATGTTGCCCAGGAGATTGGACGAGCAATGGAAGCTGTCAAAGAGCTGGAACCACGGCATCCTGATAACGTCCCCGCCCTCACGATGGGCCTGGTGATGAGCCGCCTTGCGGGGCGAGTCGCTGCGAGTGAAGTGCTCCAACAGATGAATGGGCATTCCTGAAGTGTCGCGGGGACAGGCAGCGTCAGGGGCGACCTCAGTCAGTATGGTACCTACTGTTGCGGCAGGTCTTTAGCGTAGCGGAGACCAGCCGCTTCACGTTCCGCCAGGTCCGCAGACCTGGCGGATAATCGGGCAGGTCACTGACCGGCCCGAACATTCCAACCGGAGAGCTGCCCGGACCAATCACCCCGCTGAGTAAACGTCACAACCCCCGCTCACCTAACCGGATCAGCATCGCCTTACGTGTCAGGCTGCCGAAAGCGGGCGAGGAGGCGCGAATCAGGTAGAGCCCACTGGCGAGGTGGGTGCCCTCGAAGGTGAACGTGTGGAAGCCCGGGTGGGGGGGATCCTGCAGCAGTGCGACACGTTCCCCCAGCAGGTTGAAGACTTCGACCCCACCCACCTCCACCAGACCGAAGTCGAGCCGGTTGGTGTCCGGCTCCACATTGGCGTACCAGAGATGCTCCTTCGGTAATTTACCATTGTGGCGACAAATGGCTTTTTATCATCGAAAAGATCAATCAGGGGCGGGGTGGCCGCAACGAACGATTGTCAGGAAACTTATACCGATAGCTGCAATTGGTGGAAGCTTTGGGAGTTGGCGGGGCGCGCTACCCGTCTTAAGGCAGTGTTCGACAGCTGCGTACATCTGAGCGAACGAACATCCTGTCCCTGAAATCCCCATGTCCAATCATCATCCGTTGTTCACCATGATCTTGCGTCTTAGATTGCCGGGGATGATAACTACCCTGTTTTCTCGAGGAGGGAGCGAGAGATGAAACGATTTTTCACCATACTTACTGCGCTGATGGTCGCGGGCGCTACAGTCAGCGCGGAGGAGGTCCGCACGTTCACCCTGGAGAACGGTCTCGAGGTGGTGATGATGCCGGATGCCACCTCGCCGCTGCTGTCCAGCCTGCTCACGGTCAAAACCGGCTCGGCGTACGAGACACTCGCAACCGCTGGTTCAACCCATCTGCTCGAGCATATGATCTTCCGCGGGACCACAACCCGCAGCCAAGCAGTGATTTACGATTCATTCGACAGGATGGGCGCTTACTACAACGCGCATACCGACAAATCCTACACCAACTTCATCCTGGTCACACCGGTCGAATATGCGCGGGAGACGATGGAACTGCAGGCGGATATGATCCTGCGTTCGGTGATCGACCCCGATACGTTTGAGGTTGAGAAAGGGCGTGTGCTGGCTGAAATCCAACAGGCACACAACCGTCCCTCCTACTCCGGAGAAATTGCGCACCTCCGTCACGTTTTCGGCGACACTCCTTACGGTTTTCCAACTCTCGGCAGCTACGAGGGGATACGCAACCTGGGACACCACGTCGTCAAGCAGTTTCATGATGACTGGTATGTCGTCAATAACATGACCCTCGTCCTGCGCGGTGCCCTGACCTTCCGTGAGATGGAGGAGCTGGCTCTCGCGACCTACGGCAGCGAACCGGCAAAACCAATCCCGAATCGTCCAGAAGTCTGGCCGGTCGGCTTCGATTCCTGGCGGCAGGGTCAACTCCACCTGAGTTTCGGCGATGTGAAGAGCGGAACGCTGCAGATCACATTCCAGGCTCCTCGATTCGACGATCCTGACATGCCTGCCTACAGTCTGATCGCCGCACGGCTGGGTGAGGAACTGGACCGAATGCTGCGGGGCGGGGGACACCCATTGGTCACGCATGTCTCAAGTGGGATCACGCGTGACCCGTCATTCAGCGTGCTCGAAATCTCCGCAGGATTGCTGCCGGGAGTCGACCCGCAAGCCGTGGTTCAGGGTGTGCTCAATGCAGTCCACTCCATGGCTGTTGTCACCTTCGCGGACGACGAACTGAAACGATACATCGCCACCGATCGCAGACAGGAACTCTTTTTCTCCGAGCAGGTGCAGTACGGCGCCTTTCTGCTTGTGCCAAAGCTGGCGGTCGCCCCCTGGGGATTCTGGGCGAATTACGAGCAGGCTCGTGACGAAGTCACACCTCGTGACATCGCTGGTGTTGCCGTACGCTGGTTCTCGCAGCCCTTCTGGGTTGCCAGCGCCTACATGCCACGTGGCGAGGAGAGCGCCAGGGATGGGGTTTCCCTTGGACCCGTGGTCATGGAAACACTCGCCAACGGTATGACCATCGCGGTACGTGAGGTCGCCAACGCCCCTGTCGCCGGGATCCATCTGATCGCACGGGATCGCTCGCTTCTGGAGGGTGAGGAGAGGCGGGGGTGGATCGACTTGCTGCATCGTCTGCTGCTGGACGACGAGAGTGACGCGCTGAAGGTCAGGATGGAAGAGATCGGGATGGAAATGCAGACTGTGGATGATCCACGCATTCCGATGGATGACTACCGGACCACCCCGGAGTACAGCTTTGTCCGTATCCAGGTGGTCGCGGAGAACTGGCGTGACGCGCTTGATCTGCTGGGCGAGCGGATCAGCGACACCCATGTCGACGAGTCGGCACTGCAGAAGGCGGTCACAGCACTAAGTGGAATTATTGACCGAAGCCGTGACAATGTGAACCGGAAGGCAGCCAGTGAGTTCGTGCAGAGGCTGTATGGAGCCAATGCACAGGCGATGCCGGTTTATGGCGATGGGCGCAGCCTCGAAAAGGTTACTGCCAATGAGTTGGAAGAAATCCGCGCCACAGCTTTCGGCGCTGAGAACCTGATTCTGACCATCCTCGCACCTGCTCCCGCTGAGGAGATCATCGCCGCAGCGTCGAGAGCCTTCGAGCAGGTTCAGGCTAAGAAAGGTGCGGGTGTTGAGAATCCGGTACCGGTTTCCCAATCGGGTGAGTTTGAGGTGACCGGCAAGGGACGCCAGGGATACCTCGCGACAGGTTTTCTGCTGCATGATGTCGCGAAGGAGGATCACGCCGCTCTGCTGGTTGCAAACAACATGATCTCAACCATGATCTACCGTGACCTGGGCGAGGCGCGCGGTTGGGCGTATGGCGCAGGATCGCGTCTGTTGATTCGTGACGATTGGGCTGCCTTCAGTGCGCTCATCGGATTGCCGGAGGAGCACCTTCAGGAGTCACGTGAGGCGGTGTATCAGCATGTCGCCACTATCGCTGCCGGACAGTTCGACGAGAAGAAGCTCGCCGTGTCGAAGGGAGATCTGCGTGGAAATGTCCTGCGACGTTATTCGAGCCGGATCAACCTGGCGATGGCACTTGGGCAGGATATTGCGATCTGGGGGGAGCCCCTGGCAACCTGGGCGAGCTACGAGGAAGTCCAATCTGTGACGCTTGAAGATGTGAAACGAGTCGCTTCCCGCTACTTGAGTAACCCTGATGGAATGGTGACAGTGTTCGGATTGCCGGAGAAAGGAACGGGCAGCGCACCCCCGCCGGGAATGGGTGGCATGGGGGGAATGGGGCACTGAGTCGGCAGCCTGCAGCGGTGAAAACCAGCAGTGTTACAGGCGCCACCCGAATGATGATCACCGCAGGATTTGTGCGGCAAACTCTGGCCGCTCAGGCTGTCAAGTCCACCAGGAAACGTCACTTCGTTCCGCCTCCTGGTGAACGTGACCGCTTAATTCAAGCACTAATTATCGAAATGAGCTTACTTGCACAGGCAGATCGCCTCGATCCGCTTCCATCCGGCAGCTTTGCCAGCTTTTGCGAGATGTTTTAATGTCGTCCCCGTGTGAATGACATCGTCGAAGAGGATCAACGGAAGCTGCCGCTCAGCCTCAGTCGGTGTAGCGACATGGAAGGCACCAACGAGCGATTGTTTCCGGCGGTCATCGGGTAATGAGGATTGGTGCGGCCCGGCGACCACACGCCGGGCGGCTTTGGGGCGAGCTTCGATCTCCCAGATGGAAGCAAGCTCTCCTGCAATAACCTCCGCGGGATTGTATCCCCTCTCCCTCAGACGAGACGGATGGGAGGGAACCGGCAGCAGGATACCCACTTCCGGTACGACACCCAGAAACTGCAGCCGTTCGGCCAGCCGCTGCGCCAGGGGAAGGGCGAGCATCTCCACTCCCTCGAACTTGAAACGGTGGACGATGGCACGCAGCGCCTCGTCGTAAGCGAATGCGACGGTGATTCTTCTGATGAACGAAGGCGGATCGACAGGCCGTGCCGGAAGCAATCCCGCCCAGCAACGGTCACAGACATCGCCCTGTCCCACCCGTTCATCACGTCCGCAGACCACACATTCGCGTGGCCAGAGCGTGTTGAGAAGCGCCTGGGAGGCCTGACGGAGCCAGTGAGCGCGTGGTTTCATCCAGCGAGGAACCTCTTGTCGCCATCACGGCTGGTGAAACCGATCCGGTCGAGGTATTCGAGGAGCGGGACGGCGTATTTGCGTGTGGTGCCAAGCAGTGTGGTCACCTCGGTGAGAAGAAAACCGGAGTCTTGTCCTGTGAATGATTCGCGCAGTCGGGCCTGGATTTCCTCGACGGTTTCCACGGCGAGCACAATTTTTTCCTCCAGGATGACCGCACGCCCCACTTGTTTCAGGGCTCGCAGCAGCGCGCGGACGCGCTCCTCCGAAAAGCCGAGTTCTGCAGCGATATCCACAGGCAGCGGCACGTTAACTCCGGCATTGCGCAGCAGAACGTGAATCCGCTCCGCATCGTCGCGATCCTGTGGCTGCAGGGTCGGATTGTGATCGGGCAGCGCGATGAAGCCCCCTTCCGTTCGCACCTGGCCCGATTTTGCCAATTCAGCGAGGAGGGCTTCGACCAGGTCCGAGGGTGTATCCCGCCCGATCACTCGCTCTGCCCAGGATGATTTTGCCATTCCCGTCTCAGCGGGATTCGTGCGGTGAAAGTCACTCAGGATCGGTGTGCTCGCCTGCAGGCAGGCCGACCAGACGGTATGATCCACCAGCCAGTGTTTCTGCTGGCGTATCTCCTCGATCTCCCCTTTGCCAACGAGAAACGCTACAGATTTCAATACCTCCTCTTCGCGCCAGGGGAGCAATGCCAGCAGCGATTCAACCGTTACCCTTCCCCGTGCCTGGATCAGCGCAAGCATACGTTCTTCGCGAGAACCATCCAGGAGGTTGAGCCGTTGCACAAGACCGCGAGCGGTCCTTCTCCTGTCGGGCGGAGCGGGATCGAGTACAGCGAGCCCGCCGAGTGTCTCCATGGGGCTGTAAAGACGCAAAACTCCCCGGTCCCCCTGCATAACAGGGACAAGGCTCTCGAGTGCGATGCGGGCGATTCCACGGTTCCCAGCCTGAATGAACTCACCCCCGACGATGAGAATCCTTCCGATGGCTTCGCCTGTGGCAAAATGAACACGCACGCGCATACGGTGCGTGACATCACGCGCACCGGGAAGCAGGGAGATTCGGACATCGAGGAAGTCACTCGCCACTCCGCGTCCGGGAGTCGCCAGCACCTGCCCGCGTTCGGGCTCACTTTCGGTGACCAGGTTTAACGCCGCCCGGTCGCCCATTCTGACTTCATCGACCTGGGTTTCATGCGCCTGAAGTCCGCGAATACGGACCAGTTCGCCTCCCGGCAGCAGTGTCAGTTTGTCCCCGGACCGGATCGACCCGCTCCAGACGGTGCCGGTTACCACTCGTCCATGTCCTTTGATGAGGAAACTGCGGTCGATTGGGAGACGAAAGAAGCCAGGGTCATCCTGGGTTTCGAAACTGTCGATCATGGTGTCCAGCGCGGTTTTGAGGTCGGCTATCCCGCGTCCCGAAACGCTATCGACCACGATGATCGGACTATCGGCAAGAGAGGTCGGCGCCAGCAGTTCACGGACCTCTTCGCAAACAAGATCGAGCCAGTCGCTGTCATCCACGAGATCGGCCTTGGTCACCGCGACAACGCCTTTTGACACGCCGAGTGCATCGAGCACGGCGACATGTTCACGTGTTTGAGGCATGACACCATCATCTGCAGCGACCACCAGCAAGGCCGCGCGCATCGCCGCCGCGCCGGCGATCATGTTCTTCACCAGCCGCTCATGACCGGGAACATCGACAAAAGCGGCACGGTCACCATAGAATGCAAACCCAAGCTCGATGGTTATTCCGCGACGCTTTTCCTCTTCAAGACGATCCAGGTCGCGCCCGGTGAGCGCTTTTACGAGGGAGGTTTTCCCGTGGTCAATGTGCCCGGCGGTCCCGATCACGAGGTGGATGTTGCGTGAGGTACTCATCTCTGTCCAGCTTTCAAAAAGTCCGGGTGGCGTGATTGAGAGTATACAAAATCCTCAGCACTTTCGCTCGTCCTGAGGGATGCATGATTTCCCGGAATCGATCCAAACCGATCCCATATACCGGGCCTTTGTGAAAGCTCATCGTGTTCGCGACAGGGAGTTTCGATGAACGAGAACAGGACAATTACCGCGATTCGCGGGATCAAGGCCGGTCACTGGACCGACCATATCGGGAAGACGGGCTGCACAGTGATCCTCTGCCCTCCGGAAGGCGCGGTGGCTTCCGCATCCTTCTTCGGACCCTCGCCCGGAACACGCGAGGGAATCCTGCTCAGCCCGGAGAAGAAGGTGGAACGCATTCATGCCCTCCTCCTGACCGGCGGTTCAGCTTTCGGGCTCGCTGCGGCCGATGGTGTCGTGGCATGGCTGGAGGAACAGGGGATCGGCCATAAGACACCGGCGGCTCGAGTGCCGATCGTCCCGGCTGCCGTGATTTACGACTTGCTGCAGGGCGATCCGAAAGCCCGTCCAAACGCTGAATCCGGGCGATTGGCATGCGAGGCAGCAAGCAGTGCCCCTCTTCAGATCGGCCGGGTCGGTGCTGGAACCGGAGCAAGCGCCGGAAAATATGTCGCGCCTGTTCCGACGGGGCTGGGAAGTTCGCTTGCCGAGTTTGAAGGGGCTCGAGTGGGCGTTGTTGCCGTAGTCAATCCCGTTGGTGATGTAACCTCACCTGAAGGGCAGATAGTAGCGGGGCATGGGGATCGTGACGCTTTTCTGCACGCCACGATCCAGTTTGGGAACACAACATTGCTCGCCGTGGCGATCGAGGCGCCAATCAGCAAATGCCAGGCACGGCAGCTTGCGGACACCGCTCAGAGCGCCCTGGCACGTGTGATACGGCCCTCGCACACGATCTGGGATGGTGACTCGGCCTTCCTGCTCTCAACAGGCAATGGCCCGGAGGCGTCGATGGCGACCCTCTCTGTGCTTGTCCAGGAGGCTGTGGAGCAGGCAGTTGTAAGTGCCATTGGGTGACTTGAACGGGGAGCAAACTGTGACCGGAATGGTGACTGGTTGAGTCCGCAGCCTTTAACTTGCGCACTTCGGAATCGAACGGAAAATCGCATGAAACGACTTAAGGACCCATCCAGAACAAAGAGCGGCTCTCCCGCAGATCCATCAGGTCCGCCGAACCCGGGCGGATGGTGGCAGATGACCCGCGACAACCGCCTGCGGAATGTGGCGGTCGTGCTGGTCGAACCCTCACGACCGGAGAATGTGGGGGCTGCTGCCCGAGCCTTGAAGACCATGGGGCTGACAAGGTTGCTGGTCGTGGGTTCCACTACCTGGCGTAGCGGTAAGGCGCGCGCCCTTGCGGTCGGTGCCGGAGACGTGCTCGAATCGGTTGAAGAGTTCGCAACGCTTGCGGAGGCGGTGGAGGGGATGTGTGCCGTGGCGGTCACCACTGCTCGACGGAGACGGCGCGCACGTCCGGTTTTCCCTGTCGATGCAGTCGCCCCACACCTCCTGGGAGTTGCCGAGCATGGGCCGGTGGCGGTGGTATTTGGACGAGAAGAGTGGGGGTTGAACAGCAGCGAACTCCTTCTGGGAGACTGGTGGACGACCATTCCCATGGTCACCTCCTACCCTTCGCTGAACCTCGCGCAGAGTGTGATGCTCGTTTGCCGTGAACTCGCCAGGGCTTCGATGGGGCCTTTGCCGGAGTATCCCTGGCAGCCTGCCCCGCACGGCGAGAGGCACAGGCTTCTCGAACATGCCGCGGACACTCTGGTACGAGCAGGTCTGCGTCCGAGGCCTGACCTTGAAGGCTACCTGACCGTCCTCGGGCGAGTGATCGACCGTGCGCTGCTCGAAGAGCGGGATGTCCAGGTACTGCACGGCATTTTTCATCAGATGGATCAATTTATTCACCGTTACGGTCCAAAAGATGTTAAGTTGAAGAAGTGAACCGATTGGGAATGTGGAGCCACATTTCTTCCTGGAGAATTTTTGCAATGGGTAATTTCGGTCGGTTTACCACTCCTGCCCATCCGAAGCAGGTGATTGGATGGTTCTCCCTCTTCCTCTCGACCTTCCTGCTCGGTTCGCCGATGGCTTCAGGCCAGCCTCTCCTCAACTCGAGCGATGGTGAAACCGCCGCAGTGTTGGGCTTTCAGGCGACGGGATTGAGCGCATCCGCAGCCGAAGCGCTCGCGAATGTTGTCCGTAAGGCGGTCCTTGAAAACGGACGATTGATCCTGATCGACCGGGACCGTACCGAGGCAGTGCTCGCCGAGCAGGGATACATCATGGCGGGGGGCTGCTTTGATGTTTCCTGCATGGTGGAAGCGGGGCGAGTGCTCGGTGCGAAACGAGTCATCACCGGCTCGATCAACCAGTTGGGTCGCAAGTACCTGATTGAACTTCGCTCCGCGAATGTGGCGACCGGCAGAATTGAAGCCCTCGAAACCCACGAGTACACCGGGTCCGTTGAAGATATGACCACACCTGTGCTCACGATTTCCAAACGGCTGGTGGCGCGTCTGATCAACGATCCGGGGATCATTGTCATCGCCACCGATCCCCGGGCTTGCGCTGTGGAAGTTGACGGGGAGCCTGTAGGATTCGCGCCTGTCCGGCTCGAACGTCCCGGTGGTGTGGAGTACCGTGTGACCGCGTCACGTTTCGGCTACCAACCACGCACGTCAAGCGTCCACCTCGCCGAGGGTGACAGTGTGACCATAGTGCTGCGTCTCTCGAAAACACAGGATAAGCCACGCCGTTACCGGGAACCCAGCCTGCGTCTGTTTGCCTCCGGTGGTTTTCCCTTGAACCAGGCATCCTCCAACCTGGATCGAAAGATATCCTGGGGCACCGGGCAGACCTATGGGGGAGTTGTGCAGTTCGGGTCAGGATGGCGTCTCGGTTTTGGCGGGTACGAGTACTATGGCGAAATAGACGATCTCGGGTCCGATCTCATCGCTGCCCACTCGATCAAGGGTCGCCCTGCGGCAGAAGCGCGGGTGATCTATTCCTCCTTGACCGCAATGCTCGGCGACCAGAGTTTCGCACCTTTCATTGGCGGCGGACTTGGGGTGATGGAGCGCACCATCATCCAGAACTACGCAGACCTGACATCCGCCCAGTACACCACCGAATTTGAAGCTGGCTGGGTGCTTTCCCTCGGCATTGAAATTGGTATAACACGTTTTCTCGCCGTGCAGGTCGAAATGCTGCACGCGCGATCCATGTCGAATGATTCCACCTGGTGGCGGGATCAGGAGGCTGAGCCGGACCCCGCCTGGGTGACAAGTTTCGATGCCTTCCAGTCCTTTACCATTTTTCGCATGAACGTTGGATTGAAACTGTAGGCTGCGATGAACGGATACATCCCAAGCATCAGGGAAGAAGAAGAGCGGCATCAGGCACTCGCCCTGAACCTGTTGATTTTGTTGGGTTACAATAATGCTGTCACGATTGATCAGGCTATGTCGATCCGTGAAGTGCTTGCGGTTGCCACCGATCCTGAACAGACGGACGGCACGGTGTATTCCCGCGAGGAGATCAGCCGCGCCATTGATTCATTGCTGCGTGATGAACTGATCCGCCAGGTGAAAGCCAATTTCGATGGCTCCTCCTTGGTCGAGTACGCCACCGGCTTGCATGGCGACCATCTGCTCTACATTACACCGGGCGGCGTGTTGCATGTTAAACGATTGACCGAGCGGGCAGAACGGGACGAGGCGGCACGCCGACGAGATCAGTGACTCGCACCCTGTGGACCATTAGATCGAGGTTCTACTCAGTGTGTGCTGGTGCGGAGCTATCAGCAGCAGTCAGCTGCAGCCTTGCTGCGAGGCGGTGAATATCTCGGCGAAATTGCCGAGGTACTCGTCAAATGGGACGCTACCGCTCATCTTCTGGCTGCATCTCCCAACGATATGATGTCCTAACTCCAATAGAATGAAGACCCTGCCGGACGTGATCTGATTCAGGCATACTATTGGCATACATGGCAATCAAACGATCCATCGCCGCGCTGCTTCATCAGGATGAAGCGACACGACTCGGCGATGCAAGCTGTCGGTACAAAGCCATACGGAGGTCAAGATGAAGCAACTCACACGATACCTGCCCTTTTTTCTGCTGCTCCCCCTCTTGTTCGCAATCGGTTGCGGGGATACATCCTCGCCCATCGAAGCGCTGAATCAGTTCTCAGCGGTGGAGTTGGAGGATGTCGCCGATGATTTCTCCAGCGCCTTGGCGGATTCGGAAGAGGGGATACTGCCGATGTGGCTGGGCGATGGATCGGCTGAATTCACCGTCCTGCCCGGCGTGAAGGGTGAAACAGCCCCAACGATTTCGGATACGTTGATCCGGCAGAACCGCACTCTGACGATGGTCAGGATTCGCAATTTTTACGATGCTGACGGCAACCGTTCGGACGAGTATGATCCCCTCACCACCGTCGCGATGGAGCGACTCTTCACCCTGAATGGGGAACGGACTACGCCGAATGGTTTCCGCACGGCAGCGATTGACCACCATGACTCCACCTGGGTGGATGGCATGGCGCCGGATAGCGAAGTGCGGACTATCAACGGTGTTGGCTGGCGGTATACGGAATCGAGTTTTGTCTCTCGTCTCCGAAATGTCAGCAGCGAAATGACCTCGACCTACGACTACCTGGCAAACGACATCCAGGTGTCTGTCGATCGAGAAAACTCGCCCTACCCATTGAGCGGGACATTCGATGTAAGTGTTTCAGTGTCAAGGCATTCGATTCGTCCACATGGGGAGCAGGATCAGACACGCAGCACATCGTTTATCGTGACATTCGATGGCAGCCGTTATGCGATGGTGACAATGGCCGACGGTACAGTGTTTTACATCGACCTCGATGAAGGAAGACCCCATCGCATCAGACCGTAAAGTGCGTCAACTAAGACTCGACCAGGCCCGGCTTGCCCTGCAAGCCGGGTTTCTTTATCCAGTCATCTCATTTTAACTCGTGTGACGGCGACAGTTGCAGGTTGCGGCAGGTCTCCGCTTCGCTGAAGACCTGCCGTAACGGTAAATACTGTCCCGGAATCCTCAGTCAGACTCATATCCACGAATCCCTCGCTTGATCGAACTGTATATACTGGATATATTGCTAAATTAACCGTTACGAACGTGGGGACGCCCGGTACTCCGACGTCTGCGGTTCGATTCAGCACCGGGCAAAGAGGAAAACATGAACAAAGATAGCGAACCAAAAATTGCCTTATTCATTGATTACGATAACATCGCGATTGGATTGCGTGAGGCCGGTGGTCAAACATTTGAAGTAAACCTGATACTTGAACGTATCCTGGAAAAAGGCCGTATCATCTTCAAGCGTGCCTATGCCGACTGGTATCTTTTCAGCGACGCCAAGCGAAAATTGCATGAGTACGGGATCGAGATGATCGACATCCCGATGCGCAGGAACATCGGGAAGAACAGCGCGGATATCAGAATGGTTGTCGATGCGCTCGATCTCTGTTACACCAAAGAACACATCGACACGTTCGTCATTGGGTCAGGCGACAGCGATTTTACGCCCCTGGTCTCGAAACTGAAAGAGAATGACAAGAATGTCATCGGCTTCGGGCTTCGTATGTCCACCAGCAATCTGCTGGCAAACAACTGTGACGAGTTCATTTTCTACGAAGACCTTGTCAGCCTGCCGATCAATCGTCCACAATTGCCAACCGGACTGACGAAACGTCAGCATGATGCCTTCACGCTGGTCCTCGACGCTGTCGCGGCATTGATCCGTGAGAGCAAGGACATCCTGTGGGGGAGCCTGATCAAGGATACGATCCGTAGAAAACGCCCCTCCTTCAGCGAATCACAATTCGGCTACTCCACATTTTCACAACTGCTTGAGGATGCTGCTCGGCACAACTTGATCGGCTTGATCAAGGACCCGAAGAGTGGTGGGACACCTGTCGTCACCGGTTTTGGTTCTGCGAGCGAGGGACACGCTTCCGGTGGCAAAACCTTAGCCTCCGCACATCCGCGCGGGGGTGCCAGTTTGCTTGTCCCACCTGACGCGAGTCGCGCGTTGCCGTCGATTCCCAGCCATTCGGTCGGTGAAGATAAAGTCCCTGGCCCGTTGCAGAAGGGGAGCCGTCCCAACGGCGCGAAGAGTGCCGTTGTAGAAAAGGACGTGGAGAAAGGTGCGCCGACCGCAGCGCAACCGTCGGCAGAGGCTGACTCTGAGTCTAAGGTGAAACCTGCGGCGAAAGCCCCCTCACGTCGTGCGCCGCGCAAGCCGGCTACACGGGTGAAAAAGAGTGCCGCAGCAGAGGATGCGTCGGTGAAAGAGCCGGTTGAGGAGGCTGCGGCCAAATCCGCGGTTTCCGATGAACCCGAGTCCAAGCCGAAGGCTGCAACAGGAAAACTGGTTGCCAAGGAACCGGCACAACGGCCGCGCCGTCGCACTTCGACCGCCACGAAGGAGCGTACTGACACCAAGCCAGCGCCAAAGGAAGTGACAAAGCTGGAACCCGCACCGATCAAGGAAAAACCGCCTGTCGCGGAGAAATCGGTACCTGCCGACACTTCGGGGGGAAAGTCGGCTGAAACACCTCCTGCACCAACTCTGCAGGATGCTGTGAAGCCGAAGGGAAAGCCTTTGAAGCAGACCGCGCATCGACGGAAACGTTAAGCGATAAGCCTCAGTGAGGGTTGATTTGAGGTTGTGTGTTTCCAGGCTTTGCACCTATTATAAAGCAGTGGGCAGGCGAAGCCCTTTCTGTCTGTCACCGAGGTGCATGAAACCGCCATCAGCATGTCAGGGCTCAGGAGGTCCTTCCGCACGTTTGTGATCGCGTTTTGACCCACATCCTCATGGAAACGAGTGAACGATTCGGGCCGGAAGAGTCCTGCCGGAACGTGGTCTGCCGGGCGCGCTCTGAGACGTGCAACCTGGCTGATGGCGACCCTGCCGCTCCTGTTACTGCTGCTCCAGCCGGGGTACGCAGGGATTGGAGTCTCTGTCGCTCCACCGTTACCTGGCACCTTTGATCCCGAAGCAGATCTTCGGGCACCCAAGCCACTCCGTTATTTCGGGGTGGACAGCCTCGCTGTGTACTCCCATGAAGCGCTTCTCTTTCGCATCGAAACGAAATACGACTCCACCTCGGGGTATTACGTCTCGACCCGCACCATGTTCGGCCGTCAATATGGGCAGGAGCGTGTATTCACGCCGGAGCAGTGGCGCGATTATCGGATAGGGAAAGCTCGCCGCGCGAACCTGGACAAGAAGTTTCGTGACCAGGTGATCAGCCCGAAACAGGAAAGCGGTGGGGGGGCAATCGAGATTCAGATCCCCTTCAAGATCCGCAGCAGGACATTCCGGAGGATTTTTGGTGGTGACCGGGTGGGGTTGCGTGTCACCGGGCAGATCACCATCGATGGTGGCCTGAGACGTGAAAAATCCGACCAGGTGCTGACAACACGCAACGATCAGGCGAATTACAACTTTAAAATCGATCAGACACAGCAGTTCCGGATTGTCGGGAAGGTGGGGGATAAGGTCAGTGTGGCCATTGACCAGGACTCCGAGCGCATCTTCGACTTCGAGAACAATGTGAAGCTGACTTATGAAGGCTACGAGGATGAGATTATCCAGACGATCGAGGCGGGGAATATCAGCCTCTCTCTGCCGGGGACCCAGCTCGCAACCATGACAGCGAAGAATCAGGGGTTGTTCGGGTTTAAAACGGTATCCAAGATCGGTCCCCTCTCCCTGACAACCATTGCCTCGCTGCAGAAAGGGGAGAAGAACAAACTTACCTATGATGGTGGGAACCAGGCGCAGACGGTTTCGATCAACGACCTTGAGTATGTCCGTGATCAGTACTTCTTCCTTGACCAGCGTTATCGTCAGAATTACAGGCAGTTTACCCAGTCTTTCGAGCACACGGCATCGCAGCAGGACGCATTGGTGGAGATCGAGGTCTACCGGAGTGTCCAGCCACAGATGGACGCCACCGGACTGTACCAGGCTGTGGCAGTCTACGATTCCCGTTTTCCGGACAATTACTACATTCCGTCACTGCCTCCAATGAACCATCCATCAGCGGTGGACAGCATCAACTACTGGCTGGATTATTACAACGAAGCTGCGGATGATTCGATCATTTTCGTAGAGAGCGGATACTTCCGCAAGCTCGAATCCAGTGAATATGAGGTGAGCCTGCAGGGTGGCTACGTCCGATTGAATTACTCCGCCCAGGAAGGCGAGGCGATTGCGGTAGCCTACCGGACGACAGGTGCATCCAGCAGTGTCGGCACAATTTCACCCCCAATCGCACGTGGTGTTTTCAAGCTTCTGAAACCGAAAACCAGTTCCACCGTACACCCGGTGTACCCACTGTCCTGGAAACATGTTTACTGGCTTCGCACGACCGGACTGCGGGAGGGTGATCTGAAGGTGCGGATCATCACTGCGAATACAGAACAATCCCCAACCAATGCCGAGGGGAAATCCTGGCTTGAAGTCTTCGCTTTGGACAATTTCAACAACTCCGACCAGACTGAAGTGCCCGACAACGAAGTTGATGATCTCTTCCCGAATGTCTTCATCAACCGCGCCTATGGTGAGCTGCATTTTCCCGATCTGCGTCCCTTCGATCCACGGCAGGGATTCACGATAGGCGGTGTCCCGCGTGAGACTTTGCCTGACAGCTTGAAGAATGCCGCTATCTACGATGTACTGCCGAACTCCGGTCAGCAACGGACAAAGCGGTTTGTCATCGAAGCGACCTACTCGAATACATCTGCGAGCATCCCGCTCGGTATCAATGTGCTCGAAGGATCTGAAGAGGTCTACCTGAACGGGTCGAAGCTGACCAAGGATGTCGATTACATCATCGATTACCTGTCCGGACAGATCACCATTCTGAATGACCAGGCGTTCCAGCCAGGTGCGAATCTCGAGATTAATTATGAATCGGGTGAAGTGTTCCAGCTCGACCAGCGAACGATGGTGGGTATACGGTTGGAGTACGCGCTCTGGGAGGACAGCTTCATCGGCGCAACCTTCCTCTATTTCAATGAAGAGCCGATCGACAAACGAGTGAAGGTCGGCAATGAGCCCTTGCGGAACTTTATCTGGGATGTCAACACGAGCATGCGATTCCGGCCCTACTGGATGACTCAGCTTGTGAACGCATTACCCGGAATCGAAACGGACAAACCATCTGAAGTGTCGTTTGAAGGTGAAATTGCGCAGGTTTTTCCGAACCCGAACAGTTTGAGCAATCGCGCGACAGGTGATCCGAGCGGTGTGGCTTACCTGGATGATTTCGAAGCGGCCAAACGTGCCACTCCCCTCGGCGTTCGCAGGAAAAACTGGTCACCGGCCAGTCACCCGAACCGTCTGCCCCGCGGAGAGCTGCGGAGTACGGCCGCCGATGCAACGGACTATCGGGGCAGACTGATCTGGTTCAATCCTTATTCCCAGGTGCCGATCAAGGACATCTGGCCGAACCGTGAGGTCAACAGCAAGGTTCCGAACAACACCGATGTCCTGACGATTGAGTTTGATCCGAATGTGAACAACCACCGTCTCGGCGGCGTCGACTCGACAATCGTCTGGAATGGCCTGATGCGTGCCCTCTCGCCTGGTTTCTACAATCAAACTGCGACCAAGTTCATCGAGGTTTGGGTCAAATGGAGCGGGGGAGGTCCGGATGCGGCACTTTACTTCGACATGGGGCAGGTCAGTGAGGATGTGATCCCGAACGGCGTCCTTGATACGGAGGATCGTGCTCCTGCCGGTGCAATCAAGGGTAATGGGATTCTCGACGACGGCGAG